>Ga0210400_10000705_pt1 | contig 35458 bp, 20 predicted proteins | sample IncBWH26MmetaG_FD_155456 | JGI IMG/M metagenome (GOLD analysis project Ga0210400, IMG submission 155456) | Forest soil microbial communities from Barre Woods Harvard Forest LTER site, Petersham, Massachusetts, United States - Inc-BW-H-26-M | ecosystem: Environmental > Terrestrial > Soil >... | reverse complement strand
GCCGCTCAACGAGCACATCATTCTGCTGAGCGGTCGCGCGAGTTTTGAGCTGACGCAAAAGGCCCTGCGCACCGGTGTCGGCATACTCGCCGCCATTGGCGCCCCCTCGAGCCTCGCCGTCAATCTGGCCGTCGCCTCCGGACTCACGCTGGTGGGATTCTTGCGCGAGAAGCATTGCAACGTGTATTCGAGTCCGCAGCGATTCACGGCCAATGCCGAGTGGTCGCGAAATCGCTAGCGGCGAGCCGCGAGCCCGTCCTAGTATTCGCGTCGAGTCCTAGGCCAATTGCGCCGCCGCCGGCGCCGCTGTTGCGGCCCTCGGCGCCGAAGCCGTCTTTCGCTGCTTGGGCTTGGATTTGATCTTGGGCCACCACGGCAGCGCCTCCGTCATGACCAGCACCTTTCCCGGCGCCAGGGCCGGCTGGTAGCCCGGTAGATTTTTCAGAATGTCGCGCCAGCCGGGCCCGGCAAGCGCCGCGCACAAGCGCAGCACCGCCGTATGCCCGAGATTCCCTTTCAGGCAGGCGAGAAAATAGTTCTCCTCCACCAGAGGCACAAAGTGCAGGCCGAACTCGAGCGCGGCGGCCTCGACACCGACGCCTGCATCGGCCAGACCGCTGGCGACGCACAGCGCCACGGCGACGTGGGTTTCTTCGGTCAGCCCGTCGTAGCCCGGCAGGTCCGCAGGGCTGATCGAGTGTTCGTGCATGAGATGATCGATGAGCATTCGCGTGCCCGAGCCCGTTTGCCGGTTGACGAATCGCAGGCGGTGCCGAACCACGTCGTGAAACGTGCGAATGAGCGCAGCATGTTCGCGCCTGACCATCCGGCCCTGCATGCGCCGCGAGCAGCCGATCAGCTTATGGCGCCCCGGCTTCAGCAGCGGCTTCAAGGCCTTGGCAAACACCGGCGCGGCGCCACGCAAGGCCGGCACGTGAAATCCGGCCACAAGGCATTGCCGATCGCTCAATCCGCGCAGCGCATCCTCGCTGCCCTGAAATCGAATGTCCAGATGCAGGTCCGCGGTGCTCGCAACATGCTGCTGCAACACCGACAGCGCCATGTCGTGGCTGGCTTGAACCGTGAGCAATTGATGACGCTGATCACGGGCTTCGGCGACGACCCGGGTCAGGTCGGATCGCAAGGCTTCGATATGCGGCTGCATGCGGATACGCGCGCGCCGTTCGGCCCACAGCAGCCTTTCGGCAAACTGCGTAGGCCGTGCTCGTTGTCCTTGGGACCAGATGATCAGCGGTTCGCCCAGCATGTGTTCCCACTTTCGCAGCGCGCCCCAGAGGTAGCGGTAAGAGCATCCCAGGGACTGCGCCGCATGGCGGATCGAACCCAGTTCCAATACGGCCGTGAGAAGGTCGAAGAGCGGATTGCCGAGCGTGGCGCCGCGTTGCTCGCCGCGCTCGAACGCATAGCGCAAGTGCAGGCCGACAGGCTCGCCCTTCGTTGCAACTTTGGTGTCCCGCATACACCGCCCCTTTTTCGCTCACTTCTTGTGGGGCCAATTGTACCAGGGGGTGCATAATTTGAGCTCTCCGAGGCGGTCGCGGCGCTCGATCGACAACACGGCGACGCCGATGCCATACGCGGCCGACAGCGACTCATCCGTAATTACCTGAGGAGGCGGGCCGACCGCGAGGGATCCGCCGGGCCCCATGAGCGCGGCGCGCCCCGGGAACAGAAATGCTTGGTTGGGATCGTGCGTGGTCATGACCATGGTCACGCCCCGCTCCGCCAAGGCGCCAATCTGTTGCAGCGAGCGCACTTGATTCTTGAAATCCAGGTGAGCCGTGGGCTCGTCGAGCAAAATGACGGCCGGCTGCTGCGCCAAGGTGCGCGCCAGCAGCACCAACTGGCGCTCGCCTCCGCTCAGCTCCGTGTAGGCTCTTTTCTTGAGGTGGCTCATGCCTACCTGTTCGAGCGCCTCCTCGGCAATGGCGATGTCTTGCGCCGAGGGCGCGCCAAAGGCGCTCAGGTACGGCGTACGCCCCATGCTCACGACATCGAGCACGGGATAAGGGAATGACGCGGTGTGGTCCTGAAACAATAGCGCGATCTTGCGGGCACGTGCCCGCACATCGAGCGTGGAGAGGTCGACATTCTCCAAACGCACCGTGCCTTGGGTCAGCGCCAGTGCGCCGCCGAGGCAGCGCAGCAGCGTGCTCTTGCCGCAACCATTGGGACCCAGAATGGTCAATACCTCGCCCGCATACACCTCGAGATCCAGTCCGCCGAAAACCGCTTGTTCGCCAAAGCTGAAGCCGGCGCCGCGAACCTCGATGAGCGGCGCGCTCATTGCCAGGAACCTCGGGTTTTACGCAGCAGCACCGCAAAGAAGGGCGCGCCGATCATCGCCGTCAGAATACCCAGGGGTATTTCCGATGCGCTCGCGGTCCTCGCGATGTCATCGATGCAGAGCAGGTAGGTCGCGCCGATGCTTAAGCTGGCAGGCAAGAGCGCCCGATGATCCGGTCCGACCAGCATGCGTCCGACATGCGGAATGACCAATCCCACCCAGCCGACGATGCCGCACACTGAAACCGCCGCGGCCGTGATCAAGGTCGTGCAGACGATAATGCCGCCCTTCAGCCATTCGGTGCGAACGCCCAGTGAGCGCGCCTCTTCATCGCCCATGCTCAGGACGTTGATCATCCAGCGCATGCACAAGAGACCCAAGCTGCCTGCAATGATCGGCGGCAACGCCATCTTCAAGCTGGTCACCGAGGCGGTGTTGAGGCTGCCCAGCAGCCAATACGTGATGGTGGGAAGCTTCGACTCCGGATCCGCCACGTACTTCGCGCCGCTCAGCAGTGCGCTGAAAAACGCGGCGACGACCACGCCCGACAGCACCAGCATCAGAACCGGCGTCGATCGATAGACGCGGGCCAAGAGGTAAGTGAGTCCGACACCCGCCAGACCAAAGGCGAACGCGATGATTTGCAGGGCAATGGCATTTTGCGACAGGAGCAGCGCCACGGCGGCCCCGAAACCCGATGCCGCGGTGACACCGAGGATATCCGTGCTCACCAGCGGATTGCGGAACATGCCCTGATAAGCCGCGCCGCTGACCGCGAGTCCCGCGCCGACGAACATGGCGAGGATTGCGCGCGGCAGCCTGATCTGCAGAACGATCGTTTCGACCGATCGCGGCCAATCATGCGAGATCGGCAGGAACTGCCCCAGCAGGATATGAGCGACTTCGCCCGGCGACACCGAAAAGCGGCCGATGAACAGCGAGGCGTACAGCGTCGCCAGGGGCAATAGAATCATCAGCGCAACGCTGCGCGGCTTGATCAAGGCGGTGTCGAATTCAAGATCGATGCCACTTCAGCATCGCTGAGCGCGTAGTGAAAGAATCGCGCATAAAACAACTTCGTCTCCTTGCCCACGTCGAAACCCGCAAACTCGGCGGGATGCAGCAGCTTGGCTGCCCACAATACCTGCAGCGCAGCCTCGGCACTGTGGCGATCCCACAGATAGGCCCCGCTCGGATTGACGAAGACTTTGCCGTTCTTCACCGCGTTGATTTCGCGCCAGCGCGGATCATAGAGGATCGCCTGCCTATTCTGCGGGTTTGGCGCACTACCGACAATGATCACGTCCGGATTCCACGCGGCGACTTGCTCCATGGTCACGGGGCGCCCATTGCCCGCGACGGTGGCGGCATTGACGCCCCCGGCGATATTGATCCAATCATCGATCACCGTCTGCAGGCCATCGGCGGTGAGTATGCCGGCGGACGAGGTATGCAAGACCTTGGGCCGCGCATTGGCCGGAAGCTTGCCAGTGACCTGCATGACGCGCCGAATGTTGTCATCGAAGTAGCGGACGAACTCGCGCGCGACGCCAAGCTCATCTCGCCCCAGCACTTCGCCGGTCAGCAAGGCGGTCGTTTTGAGGCCATCGAGCGAAGTGTTCGGCATCAGCACCACGGGAATGTGATACGCGCCGTCGACTGCCGCGAACCACTTTGGCAACGAGCCGTCGTAGGCCATGAGAATCACGTCGGGACGAGCGCCGATGAGGGTTTCCATGTTCACGTCGCCGGACGCGTTGAACGCCGCGGGGATCGCCTCGATAGGGGGATAGAGCCTGCGCAGCCAAGGCTGGCTTTTTGCCTGAACGCTGGTGGCGGCCAACTTGGCCGCACCGCCCAGCATCAGCACCATCGCATTGTTCGCATGCCAGGGATCCGCCACGCGCACGACGTTTTCCGGAATCGTGACGTGCCGGCCCGCCGCATCGGTGATCTGGCGCGTCTCCGGCGCCGCGACCGCGGGGCCCTGCGCCAGGGCAGCGCTCAGGAGACAGGCCAGGACGGCGCGTCGGCGCAGGTACGACATCGGCGTCAAAAATCGATGCTGACGGCGGCCAACACCGTTCGCGGCGTACCGAAGTGTCCGATCAAGTTCCCCGTGTTGGCGCCGGTCAGATTGCTGGGCGCGACCGTCGACCAATAGTGCCGGTCGGTGAGATTATCCACCGAGAGACGCCAGGTGACGGTCTTGGTCAGAATGGTCGAGGCGTAGCGGGCGCCCAAGTCGAACAAATTGTAGCCGGCGACGAAGAATGAATTGGTGTCGTTCGCCGCGCGCGGACCGGAGAACTGCCAGTCAAAACTCGCCACCAGGCCGGGAACCGCGGGGATGCTGTATTCAAACAACGTATTACCCTTGACCTTGGGCGCGCCGACATAAATCTTGTCGTTGGTGGTCGCGAGCGGTGTGTCCTCGAGCCGGGCGTTCAGCAAGGTCACGCCGCCGTAGACGCGCAGGTTTTGCACCACCTCGCCGACGGCCGACAGCTCCAAGCCCCGGTTGACTTGCAAGCCGGATATCTCGAATGCATTGTCTGCGGTATTGATGTTGGCAAAGGGCCGTTGAATGCGAAACAGCGCCGCCGTCAAGTCGATTTTTTCCAGCGACACCTTGTAGCCGACCTCGTATTCCTTGCTACGGTAGGGCGGCAGGCTCTGCCCCGCGTTGACCAGCGGGGGCGTTGAAGCGGGCGCCAGGTCGCCCGCCTGCAGGCTGCTGGCAAAGGTGGCATACACCGTCATGTTGCTCACCGGCTTGTACATCAGGCTCGCCGTGGGACTGATGCCGTGATTGGCGTACTCCGATATCAGCGCGGCCTTCGCGTTGTAATTGTCCGTGTGAAACCAATCCTGGCTGACCGCCAGGCGCGCGGCCCAGGCTTCGGTGAAGCGGATGGTGTCGCCGAGGTTGATGCCCTGTTGATAGGACGTCGATGAGTCGAAGTTCAGTCCGACGTTGGGCAGGCCTGCGCGCGGCAGCGGGAAAATAGCCGGATTGTAGATGTTCGCCGACCCCAGCAGCACGCTCGCCGGTGTCGCCGGCGTGATGACCGAATAGGATTGCGCCTTGTAGCCGGCCGTGCCCAACGTCAGATCGTGCGCCACGGTGCCCGTCGTGAAGTTGCCGTCCAGATAGGCCGCATCGCTGGTCATGATGAAACGCGGCGCAAAACCGTTGGCCAGCGAGGCCGTGTAGTTGCCGTTGTTGTTGGTCAGGTTGTTGACAGGAGTACTGATGTTGCGCGACGCGTCTTGATTGAGCGCGCCGACCACCAGATGCCAGTCGGAACTGAAATCATGCTTCACGCGTACGCTGCCCGTGCGCGTCAGAAGATCGACGCCCGCATAGTTCTGGCCATACCCGACGTTGGTCGGATCGGGCGCGGGCGGCAGAACGATTTTTTCGCTGTAGGTGAACCAGCCGGGATAGCCCGTGTCGATCAAGTGATAGTAGCTGTAGTTGGTCTCGATCACGGTGTCTTGCAGCGGACGCACATCGATCGCAAGGCTGCCGAGCACCCGCTTCGCGTGGCTGTGATCGACCCAGGCGTCGCCCTCGCCGAACACGCCGTTGAAGCGGTAGCTCACGATCCCGTTGCTGTCGATCTTGCCCCCCAAGTCCACGTGCGCGGTGCCGAGGCTGTCGCTGGCATAGCTCACCGTGACTTCCCGCAAGTCTTGCTCGGTCGGACGCTTCGAGACGAAGTTGAACATGCCGGACGGATTGGCGGGGCCGTACAGCGAGGCCGACACGCCGTTGACCACTTCAATTTGCTGAAACTGCTCCAGCGCATTCGCGACGGTGATGAAGATTTGCATGCCGTCCATGCGCGAATTCTGGAAATTACCGCCCTGCATGCCGCGAGTTTGCGGGCGCAAGATATCGGGGCCCTGCTGTTCCTGATACGCAACCAGCGGCAGGTACTTCGAGACGTCCTTGAAATTGGTCGCCATCGAGTTCTGGATCAGTTCCTGGGGAAGAACGCCGATGGCATACGGTGCGTCGAGTATTTTCAGCGATCCCAAGGGGCCGAGCGAGTCCACCGATTCGGCGCGGTAGTCGCTCGACTCTTTGGTTCCCATCACGGTCACGTGCGGAGGCGCCGTCCCTTGAGTCTGCGGAGCCTCGGTTGCCTCGGTTGCCGCGTCCTCGGCTCGGGCGAGCTGTGCGAAGGCAAAAGGAGGCAGAGCAAGCAATATTGCAAGACGCATCGAATGGGGCATTTGAGTCTCGTGACGGAGTCTTATGGGCGGGCGCGACGGCCGCTTGTGAGCTGTGCTCGACAAGCAGGTAAAACCGCAAGAAAAGTTAGCATGGTGAGCTAGTGCCAACAATATGCACGGCGGAGCATATGTTGCGCGCGCGGGCGGGCGGAGCCTATGTTGCGCGTGACGGCGCAACACGGGCGAATTCGCCGGTGCTCAATCCACGTCGAGGCGCTCGCTGCCAACGTAGCAGTGAAAGCGCCGATTCACCGCGCGCCCGAACAGCGCCATCCCGAATTTCTTTGCCAGCTCATACCCCATGGCCGACACGCCGTTGCGCGAGACGAGGATGGGTACGCCGCACTGCGCCGCCTTGATGACCATTTCGCCGGTGAGCCTTCCGGTGGTGAACAGCACCTTGTCGCCGCCCTCGATGCCGTGCAAGACCATCCAGCCGCTGATCGTGTCGAGCGCGTTGTGCCGGCTCACATCCTCCACGGACACGAGCAAACGAGCGTCCTGAAACAGAGCGCAGCTGTGCACCGACCTGGCGAGTCGGTGGATGCCGTCATGCTGGCGCATCATCTCCACCAAGGCGCGCAAAACACTGCCCCGGATGCGCGCCGCCGGGACGCCGGGCAGCCTGATGCCGTCGATGTCGGCAAGCAAACGCGAGAATATCGAGCCCTGCCCGCTGGCTGAGGCCACCGCGCGCGCCGTCGCGGCCGATGGTTCGCGCGGCGAGCCGCGCGTGGCAACCACGGCAGTGCCGAGTTTCCAGTCGACCGAGATCGACTCGATTGCCGCGGCGTTCTGGATCAATCGCTGATTGAACAAGAACCCCAGCACCAACAGCTCGGGCGAGGCGCCGAGCGTCATCAGCGTCACGAGCTCCCGATCATCCACCAGCACCGTCAGCGGGCGCTCGGCGGGAATATAAATTGTCCGCTGCACGCCGAGCTCGTCGACGATGCCGATCTCGCGCATCGATTCCGACGAGGCAGCGGTAAGCCGCGGCGCATTCGCGATCGGCGGCATCAGGCGCGCCTCGGGCTGCACCTCGAACACCTCAATGCTACGAGTCTCGATGGCAGCCTCCGCCGGCAAGCGGTACGATCATCCACTGCGGCGAACACTCATGATCAACCCAAGAAATGAAATCAGCGGACTGGTTCTCGCGGGCGGCCGCGGCACACGCATGGGCGGCGTCGACAAAGGCTTGCAGGCACATCTGGGCGTACCGCTCGCGCAACACGCGCTGCAACGCCTGCGGCCCCAAGTCGGCGCCTTGATGCTGAATGCCAATCGCAACCTCGAGGCCTATCGGGCGATGGGTGTTCCGGTGTGGCCGGATGAACTCGCCGACTTTCCCGGGCCGCTCGCCGGAATGCTCGCGGGACTCGAGCATTGCGGCACACCCTACTTGGCCACGGTTCCCTGCGACACGCCCAACTTCCCGAGCGATTTGGTGGCGCGGCTGGCCGTAGGCCTCGCGGGCGGCGACGCCGATATGGCAACCGCCTACACGCGCGTGGGCAAAGAGCTGCACGCGCAACCCGTGTTTTGTCTCATGAAGGTCTCGTTGAGCGACAGTCTCCGAGCCTTTATCGAAAGCGGCGAGCGCAAAACGGGCCTGTTCGCCGCGCAACATCACAGCGTCAAGGTCGTGTTCGACGATGCCGCTGCGTTCGCCAATGCCAACACACTGGGTGAGTTGGCCGAATTGCAAATCAATCCTCGCCCGCGGTAGCCGCCGCCTCGAGAATCTGCCCGCCGCCGAAACTGATCTGCGTGGGGTGGGTTCCGCCCAGCGTCAATCGCACGGCGCAATACTTGAATTCGGGGATCTTGCCGAAGGGATCCAATGCCGAATTCGTGAGCTTGTTGATCGCGGCTTCATAGAAACAGAAAGGCACGAACACCGAGCCGTGCGGTGAGCTCTCGTCGGCGCGCGCATACAAGCTGACCTTGCCGCGGCGCGACTCGATGGTGATGAGCTGGCCGGGCTTGGCGCCGAGCAACGCCATGTCGGAAGGATTCAGCATGGCGACCGGATCGGGCTCGATGGCATCCAGTACGCCCGAGCGGCGGGTCATGCTGCCCGTGTGCCAGTGCTCCAACTGCCGGCCGGTGATCAATACCATCGGATAGTCGCTGTCCGGCCGTTCGTCGGCCGGAATGATATCGGCGGGCACGAATTTTGCCCTGCCCGTCGGCGTGGGAAAGGACTTGATGAACACCACGGCGTCGCCGGGGTCGCCTTCCTTCTCGCAGGGATACGTGACGCTGTCTTCCTTTTGCAGCCTCTCCCACGTAATGCCGCCGATGCTCGGCATGGTGTGGCGCATCTCATCGAACACCGCGGCTACTGCCGGCTCTCCCGTGCCATAGGACCACGAGAGACCGAGCTGGCGCGCGATATCGATGATGATCTCGAGATCCTGGCGCGCCTTGCCCGGAGGATTCAGCGCCTGCCGTCCGAGTTGCACGTATCGATCGGTGTTCGTGAAGGTGCCGGTCTTCTCGGCAAACGATGAGGCCGGCAAAATCACGTCCGCCAGATAAGCCGTTTCCGTGAGGAAAATATCTTGGACGACCAGCATGTCGAGCTTGGCGAGCGCCTCGCGCGCGTGATCCGCATCGGGGTCGCTCATGGCGGGGTTCTCGCCCATGATGTACATGCCTTTGACATTGCCGGCGAGAATGTTCTTGATGACTTCCACCACCGTCAGGCCCGGCTTGTTGTCGAGTTTCTCGATCGGCACATTCCAGGCTTTGGAAAAGCGCTCGATCGCCTTGGGGTTGTCGACGCGCTGATAGTCCGGGTACATCATGGGAATGAGACCGGCATCCGAGGCGCCCTGCACGTTGTTTTGGCCTCTCAGCGGGTGCAGCCCCGTTCCGGGTCTGCCGATTTGTCCCGTCATCAAGGCCAGCGCGATGAGACAGCGGGCGTTGTCAGTACCGTGAATGTGCTGGCTGATACCCATGCCCCAGAGAATCATGGACCCCGAACTGGTCGCATACAGCCGCGCGACCTCGCGGATGGTATCCGCTGAAACGCCGCAAATCGGCGCCATCAGCTCCGGACTATAGCCTTGCACGTTCTTCGCCAATTCCGCGTAACCCAGCGTGCGATCGGCGATGAATTTGGCGTCGACCAGGTTCTCTTCAATGATCACATGCATCATCGCATTGAGCAGCGCCACGTCGGTGTCGGGCTTGAACTGCAAGAAGCGATACGCGGTGCGCGCCAATTCGCTGCGCCGGGGATCCATGACGATCACCTTGGTGCCCGTGCGCATGGCATTTTTGATGAAGGTCGCCGCCACGGGATGATTTACCGTGGGATTGGCGCCGATCACGATGACAACGGCGGCCTGCGTGACATCCATGACCGGATTGCTCACCGCGCCGGAGCCGATTCCCTCGAGCAATGCCGCGACGCTGGAGGCATGGCATAGCCGCGTGCAGTGATCGACATTGTTGCTGCCGAAGCCCAAGCGCACCAGCTTCTGGAACAAGTACGCCTCTTCGTTGCTGCCCTTGGCCGAACCGAACCCGGCGAGCGATCGCGGACCGTGGGCGTCGCGCAATTTACGCAGCGTGCCGCCGCCGAGCGCAATCGCCTCTTCCCAGGTCGCCTCGCGAAACACCTGCATGACGTTGTCCGGATCCATCACGAACTTGCCGGACTTGGGTGCATCGGTTCGGCGAATCAGCGGCACGGTGAGGCGCTGCGGGTGACGCGAATAATCGAACCCATAGCGTCCTTTGACGCACAGCCGCGAGTGATTGGCCGGACCATCGCGCCCTTCGACGTACAAAATGCTGTCGTTCTTCACGTGATAGGTCAGCTGACATCCCACGCCGCAGTACGGGCACAGTGACTTGACCGACTTGTCCGGCACCGACAGCGCAACCTCCCGCGCCGGCATGAGCGCGCCCGTGGGACAGGCCTGCACGCACTCGCCGCATCCCACGCAAGTTGAGGCACCCATCGGATCGTCCATGTCGAACACGATCTTCGCGTGCTGGCCGCGCGAGGCCAAACCGATGACATCGTTAACCTGTTCATCGCGGCAGGCGCGAAGGCATCGGGTGCACTGGATGCAGGCGTCCAGATTGACCGCGATCGCCGCATGCGAGAAATCCGCTTGCACCGCGGCACGCGGCGCGAATCGCGGCTTGCCGACCTTCAGCTTGACCGCCCACTCATCGACCTCGTTGTGGCGGGTGTATTCCCTCTCCGGCATGTCGGACTGCAGCAGCTCGATGACCATTTGCTGCGCCTTGCGCACGCGCTCATTGTTGGTGGTCACTTGCATGCCGGCCGAAGGCGCACGGCAACAGGAGGCGGCAAGCACCCGCTCACCCTTGATTTCAACCATGCACGAGCGGCAATTGCCGACGGCATCCATCCCTTCCTGGTAGCAGAGGCGTGGGATTTCGATGCCCTCGCGATCGGCGATCTCGATCAAGGTCTCGCCTGGCAGCGCCGTCATTTCGCGGCCATCCAACAAGAAGGTAACCGTGGGGGCCTCAGGTGTAAGGCGCATTTCGGGAGTGGTGACGCTCATGCTATTTCCCTTCAACTCAACTCATTCGGAAAGTACTTGATGACCGTGTCAACCGGGTTCGGCGCCGCCTGCCCCAATCCGCAAATGGATGCATCGCGCATGACCTGGGAGAGTTCGGCCAGCAGCGGCTTGTCCCAGTCGTCCTTGGCGATGAGCACGTTGGTCTTGGCGGTGCCTACGCGGCAAGGCGTGCACTGACCGCAGGATTCATGTTCGAAAAAACGCATCATGTTGCGTGCCGCCGCTTTGGCGGTATCTTGCGAGGACAGCACGATCACCGCGGCGGAGCCGATGAAGCAGCCGTACGGTTGCAAGGTATCGAAGTCTAGCGGGATGTCGCCCAGGGACGCGGGCAGAATGCCGCCGGAAGCGCCGCCCGGAAGGTACCCATAAAAGCTGTGGCCCTCCTGCATGCCGCCGCAGAACTCCTCGATCAATTGACGCACCGTGATCCCCGCCGGCGCGAGTTTCACGCCGGGATTTTTCACGCGGCCGGAAACCGAAAAACTGCGCAGGCCCTTGCGGCCATTGCGGCCTTGGGAAGCAAACCAGGCTCCGCCCTTTTCGAGCAGCTCGCGCACCCAGTACAGCGTTTCGAAGTTGTGTTCCAAGGTCGGCCGACCGAAGAGTCCGACTTGCGCGACATAGGGGGGACGCAGGCGCGGCATGCCGCGTTTACCCTCAATCGATTCGATCATCGCCGACTCTTCGCCGCAAATGTAGGCGCCCGCGCCGCGGCGCAATTCGATCTTCGGCAGCGGCACCGGCGGATCGTCCATCAGTTTGGCGAGTTCTGCCTCGAGCAGCGCGCGACAGCCGTGATACTCATCGCGCAGGTAAATATAGATGGCGGAAATGCCGACCGCCCACGCCGCGATGAGCATGCCCTCGAGAAAGCGATGCGGATCTCTCTCGAGATACACGCGATCCTTGAAGGTCCCGGGCTCGCCTTCATCGATATTGACGGCCATCAGCCGCGGCGCTGCTTCGCCGCGCACGATGCGCCACTTGCGCCCCGCCGGGAAACCCGCGCCGCCCAAGCCGCGCAGCCCCGAATCCTCCATGGTCTTGAGCACGCCCTCGAGATCGCGCCGGTGTTCCATGCAGTCGCGCAGCAGCGAATAGCCGCCGTCTCGGGTGTACGCGTCGAAGTCGATGTATTGCCCCGGCTGGTCGGTGGTATTTCCCGCCTGAACTTCGCTGCGCACCGACTCCAAGGTGGCCCTGGGCACGGGCTTTTGATGCACCACCGCCACGGGGGCCTGCTCACAGCGCCCGACGCACGGCGCCGGAATCACGCGCACTTCGCGCCCGAGCAGCACGGGCAATTTTTCCAGCAACTGTTTCGCCCCGCCCATTTCGCAGCTGAGGCCATCGCAAACCCGCACCGTGAGCGCCGCCGGCGCGGGCAGCGAGCCGTCGGGATTTTCTTTCACCACATCGAAGTGATGATAGAAGGTGGCGACCTCGTACACTTCAGTCTGGGACAACCCCAGAAGCCTCGCCAGGGCGGCCATGTGCGGCGCGCCCAACTGGCGATAGCGATCATTGATCCGGTGCAGATACTCGATCATCAGGTCGTGACGCCAGGGCGCGGGCCCGATCAGCGCTTCGACCTCGGTCAGGGCCTGAGGCTTCACCTGACGACCTTTTGGCGCCTGCCGTTTGCGCCCCTTGGTCGCGCCTTCGAGGGCTATCGGAATCACCGGACTGGTCACTGATCAACTCCGCTGAACGGGGGCATTCAGTATGGTGTTAGCTGATATATGTGTCCAATCGATTCGAGACATCGATAAAAGAAAGTTATCAATCGATAGGTGGAGATTATGTGTCTAACCGCCCGGTAATCCACAGGATTCCGGCGCCTGATTGGTCGCATGGCCAGGGTACAGCGCCATGAGTTTACGCATCACGCCGTTGGTCCAGCCGAAACCGTCCTGCAGCGGATATTCACCTCCGCCGCCGGCGCGACCGGTCGTCATGACATCGTATTTCTCCACCAACTTGCCGCTCTGCGCGTAAACGCCATTGACGCCCGCCATCCACCGGCAGGCCACGCTGTCGGCCAAGGGTGAAATGGAGTAAAGACGCAATCCCGAGACGGCGATCCATTGCAACGGCGGCCAGCCATTGGGAGCGTCCCATTGCTGCCCCGACACGAGCGGTGTGGTGACGATGCCGCCTGCCTTGAGCAGATCGCGCGCGACAGTCGCAGCGACGGCCGCCGCCTGTGGCTTGCTTGCCAGCGCGGCGAACAAGGGATACAGCGTCGCCGCAGAAATGCGCGGCACTTGCGCGTGCTTCACCCAGCCATAATCGCGAAACACACCGCCGGCCGAATCCCACAAATAGCGATTGACCGCCTCGCGCCGCGCCGTTGCCCGGTGAGCGAACTCCGTCGCGCAAGGCGCATCGTGAACCCGCTCGCAACCCGAGCCGATGGCCTCCTCGAGACCAAACAAGAGGCTGTTGAGGTCGATCGGGATGATCTCGGTGGTGTCGATGGTCTCGAGGCTCTTGCCGTCGGCGAACCAGCGGGAGCTGAAGTCCCAGCCGCTTTCGGCCGCCGCCCGCAGGTCGCGGAACAACTGCTTTGGAATTCGTCCACTGCGTTGCGCGAGCGCGGTGTCTTCGCGATAGGACTCATCTCGCGGCGTGTCGGCGTCGTCCCAATAGCGGTTCAACACGGCACCGTTCGGCATGGAAACGACCCGACGATGGGCCGAGCCGCGCTTCAAGGCCTTCTCGCCTTGCATCCAGAAAGCGTATTCGCGCCGCAACTGCGGCAGATAACGCGCGTAAGAAGCGGCCGGGTCCGCGCTGCTGAGCAGTCCGACCATCGCATAGAAAAACGGCGGTTGCGAGCGGCTCAGGTAGTAACTGCGCGTGCCGTTCGGCACGTGACCGTACGTGTCGATCAGGGAGGCGAAGTCCCGCACCATGTGCTCCACCAAATCGTGCCGGCCGCTTTCCACCAAACCCAGCATCGTGAAGTACGAATCCCAGTAATACAGTTCGCGGAACCGTCCACCGGGCACGACGTAAGGTTCCGGCAGCGGCAGCAGCGAGGAGTACGGCGGCGCCGAGGTACTGGTGCGGGTCAGCTGATCCCAGAGCAAGTCGATGTGGCGGCTGATGGTGCCGCGCTCTTGACTGGGAAGTTCCGTTCCGCTGGCCTGCGCCGGCAAGAGGAAATTTTCCGCGACAAAGGTTTGCAGCGCCTCATGCGAGACGGGCTTCGCCGCATCGAAGCGCGCCAGAATTTCCCTGGGGGAGGATTTCGGCACCGCGTCCGCGAAGGTCTTGCTGTCGGGGAAAAGCTGCGCGCTCTGTACGGCAACGAACAGATTTTTGAACAGGACTTGCGGGGGCTGGGGAGCGGCGGCCGCCGCTGTCGGCTGCGATTGCGCCTGCGTCGCCGGCTGCGATTGCCCCTGCGCGGCCGGCAACAAGGCGAGAATCAGCGCGGCACTCGAGAGCCCGCGGCCTATCCATCCTGCGAAATTCATGGTCTCTCCTAGCGTGTCGAGGCGGCGCTATCGTGGTGCCTTCCCATCGTCATGTCAAAGCAGCACAATCGGTTAGACCCATTCGCGATGTCGAGAGGAGCAATGCCATGTCGAAGACCAAAGACCTGACCCGCCGCGAGTTCGTTGCCGGTGCCGGCAAAGCGCTGGGCGCCATGGCCGCGATTGGCGCGCCCTTGATCCTGCCGCGCCGCGTGCTGGGCCGTGGTCAGCGCGCTCCGAGCGACACCGTGAATCTCGCCGTCGTCGGTTTCGGCTCAATGGGATCGCAAAATGCGCGCGCGCTGGCGCAATCGGACCACATTGGCGTGGTCTGCGATGTCGATCTGGCCTATAGCGAACGTTGCGTCGCGAGACTGCTGACCGATGCGCAGGGGCAAGCGCGGCCCGACGGGCTGAAGCTCAAGGAACAATTCGACAAAGCGAAGCGCTATACCGATTTTCGCGACATGCTGGCGAAAGAGAAACATATCGACGGCGTCGTCGTGGCCACCGCCGATCATGCACACGCGGCGATCGCCAAGGCAGCGATGCAAGCCGGTAAGCACGTCTATGTGCAAAAGCCGCTCACCGCAACCGTGCATGAGGCTCGCATGCTGCGCGAACTCGCGCTCAAGAATCCGAAGCTGGTGACCCAGATGGGCAATCAGGGGCATTCGAGCGACGGCGCGCGTCTCATCAACGAGTGGATCGGCGCGGGCGTCATCGGCGCCGTCAACGAGGTGCATGTGTGGACCAACCGGCCCGTCGTCTATTGGCCGCAGGGGCTGGCGCGGCCCACCAATGTGCCGCCGGTAGAGACGCCGGGCGGCTTCGGCAATCCGTGGACCTATCGCTACCTGCAAGATGTGCTCGCCGCCGCCATGGGCAGAGGCGGCGCACCCCCGCCGGGGCTCGACTGGGACTTGTATCTTGGGCCGATCGCCGACAACGTCCCGTATCATCCGGTCTATCATCCTTTCAACTGGCGCGGCTGGCTGGCCTTTGGATGCGGAGCGCTCGGCGACATGGGCGCGCATCTCATCGATCATCCCTTTTGGGCCTTGGGACTGTCCTATCCCACGAGCATCGAGGCGACTTCGACGCAATGGGGCACCATGCCCCTGCCGCCCACCGATCCCGCGGCCGCAAACGCCCCGCCCGGCCGCGCGCCGCGCAAGCCCGTGTCCTACCCGGTTTCAACCTGCGTGCACTATCAATTTGCCGCCCGCGGCACCCAGCCGCCCGTGAAGCTATCCTGGTTCGACGGTGGAATTTACCCACCCCGCCCCGATATCCTGCCGGATGACGTGACGCTCAAGAGCGAGGGCGGCGTGATATTCATCGGCGAGAAAGGCATTCTCTTGCACGACACGTATGGCGCGAATCCGCGCCTCTATCCTCAATCACTGACCGAGGCCGCCGCCGCCGTGCCGCAAAGCATGCCGCGAATTGCCTGGACCCATGAACTCAACTGGACCAAGGCGATTCGTGGCGAGGCCAAATCGAGTTCCCCCCTTGAATATGCCGGGCAACTCACGGAGACCATGCTGTTGGGGCTCGTCGCGCTGCGCGCGGGGCAGGGGAAAAAGATCCTGTACGACGGCGAAGCGGGACGGGTCACCAATTTCGACGATGCCAATCAATATCTGACGCGCGAGTATCGCGACGGATGGAATATGCAGTCCTAGCGCTGTGAACGCAGAGCCGTGCGCGTCAGCCTGACGTGCCCGCCGGCGTCGCGGTCGACGATGACGTCGTAGTGTTCTCCGCGGATCGATATGTCCTTCAGCGTCATCGATTTCCACTCCGCCGGCAACACCGGGGCGTAGGCCGCGATGAGGCCCTTCTCTTCGACGCGCAGTCCGCTGAATCCGTACAGAAGATTCTGCAGAAATCCCCCTGAAGCCGTGACGAAGTAGCCGGTGTTGTTGGTCGTCGTCTCCGTGCGCACATTGAAAGGCGGCTTGATCAAGCCGCTGGTGAAGTTGCGCTGCAGCCAGGCGACTGCCGATGTCGTATCGCCCGCGGCGGCGGCGGCGATCGACGCCGGCGCCAAGCTCATGCCATGCGGCTCATGGTGTCCTTGCCTTACTGAAATCATGATGTAGTCGAAGTCATTGCGGCGGATCTTCTCGCTCATCTGCAGGTCGAGCGACGGGTAGGAGAGCAGTCCCAATGTGCTGCCCTCCAAGGGCTCGCGCGGCATGCTCGCGTCGAAATCCAGATGCCGCTGTTCGGCCTGCGAGAACGGGATGTAGAGCTTGGACGCAACCTCCGCCCAATGCGGGTCTGGCCGCGCACCGACCAGCGCCGCCGCCTTTGCGGCCAGGTCCAAGACCTTTTGCGCCGACACATTGGTAAAGGTGTCGTTGGGCACGTCGTTGTAGCTCTCGGCCACCGAGGTGACGTGCAGGATCTCGTAGCGCCGCTGCTCCGCATTCCACGAGGCGCGGCTGGCCCAGAAATCCGCGACGTCGCGAATGACGGGCCAGCCGTCGCGCTTCAGCCATTCCCGATCGTGCGTCGCGAGCCAGTATTGCCACTGCGCAATCGCGACATCCGCGTTGACGTGGATTTCACTCTCACTGAGGACATGAGCGAAATAGGGAATCTGTTCGCTGCCGTTTTCCGGATCCGCCTCCCAGGGATACATCGCGCCCTTGAGGCCGCGGGCGTTAGCGCGGGCCTGCGCCGCCGGCAGCGTATGAGCGCGGAACATGACCAGGGATTTCGCGCGCTCAGGATGCAGCAACAGCAGCGCGGGAAAGATCCACGTATCGCTGTCCCAGAATGCGTGGCCCGTATAGCCGGGCGTCAGGCCGCAGGCGCCCATGGGCCAGCGCGTGTCGGCTGTCGAGGTTGCGAGCAGATAGTAGAGGTCGGAGTGCACGACCGTCTGCGCCTGCACGTCGCCGTCGATCGCGATATCCGATCGCCATAGTTCGCGCCACGCGGCCCGATGCTGTTGGAGCAGTGCGCCGAAACCACCGCTGCGGGCAACCGTCACCGCTTTCAGATCCGCCTTCGCATCGCCCCCCCAGCCCTCGCGCGAAGCCGCGATGAATTTGGTAAAGGTGTACAGCCTGTCTTTCCGCACCTTGATTTTCAGGTTCAAGGCGAGGCGATAAGGACTCTTGTACAACTCGACGTCGCTCGGCACAACGCCGTCGGGCAACTGAATCGCCGATGCCTCGGCCATGGCCAGCCCCTGCTCTGCGCGCCCGTCGAGCGCCAGGGTCAAATTCTTGACGTCGCCATCCGCCGCCAGCACGTGCGTGTCGCCGTGATACCAGACGGCGGCGCGGTCGGGAGTCGCCGGCGGAATCGCCACGAGCTGCATGTTGTTCGCGGCAACCGCTTCCTGCATCTGCTCGCCGGTCAACTTGGCGAGCGGCAGGCGCGGCTGGTGCGGGGCCCAGAGATTCAAGGCAAAGGACAGTTCCACCGTGCCGTCGAAATCCGGTGTCAAGGAAATGCGCGTCGCGGCCAGATGCGTCGCCGCCTGGCTGACAAAAGTCGTGACTACAACCCGCGTGCTGCGATTATGATCGACGTAGCGATAGCTCGTCGTCAGCGTCGCCTCCTTCATGTTCAGAGTTTGCCGGTAATCCCTGAACAACGCCGCATTCATGGGAACCTGGTTCATCCAGAAATGGCCGGCCGCGGAGTCGCCGGTCGAGTAGTCGATTTCACTCCAACCCGGGATGGCGGCGGGACGCGATTCATCGTCCTTGCCGTAGTCCATGAAGGCGACCATGTAGGCGAGATTGCCCTCGGTGCCGCGCGGCGCCGTCATGGTGGAAAAATAGCCATTGGCGAGATAGCTCGGAAAATAGTTGCCGAGATCCTCTGCGCCGGCGCTGAGACTGAAGGTTGCGTCGGACGCGGCCCGCGCCGGCCCCGACACGGCCCCTGCCGGTATTGCCGCCAACGCGCCCAACAGCGTCAGGACAAACCTTACATTCTGATGCTTCAAAGCCGCCTCCCCTTTTGCCTCGTTCCGATATTACATGCCGAAGCAGCATGCATGTCGATCACCGGTGGGGTTGCGTCGACGCCTCGGCCGCCTCATCCTGAACAACGGCTTTGGAGAGCGGTACCGGAAATGTCGAACAGCATCAACCTCGGAAGGCGCGGCTTTCTTGCCCTCGGCGTGGCCGCCGCGGTGGCATGGCGCGACGTGAGTCTGGCGGCAGAGCATGCGGCCGATGCGCCGGCGGCGCCGCTCGCAGAGTTAGCCTATGGCAACGTGCAGTTCAGCGCGGGGCCGCTCGAGCGACAGGCACGCGAGAATCACCGCTTGGTGTTGGGCCTCGACGAAGACTCGCTGCTGCGTCCATTTCGGTTGCGAGCGCGGCAGCGCGCGCCCGGCCGCGAACTCGGCGGCTGGTACGACACCTATGCCTTCGCGCCGGGAGCAACGTTCGGGCAATGGATGAGCGCATTGTCGCGTTACTACGCAATCACGGGCGATGCCGCGACGCGCGCCAAGGTGCAGCGGCTGGTGCGAGCGTATGCGGCGACCCTCGATGGCCGCGGCAGTTTCTACCATCACAATCGTTTCCCCTCATATACCTACGACAAGCTCGTCGGTGGGTTGTTGGATGCTGAGAGGCTGGGGCGCGAGGACACGGCACGCGCGACACTGGCGCGGACCAACCGGGCCGCCATCCCGTATCTGCCGCCGCGCGCCATGCCGCGCAACGAGCATGCGCAACCAGGCGAGGATTTCAGCCAGCATGCCTGGGATGAAAGCTACACCCTGCCGGAAAATCAATTTCAGGCATGGCGGGTGACCGGTGAGCGGGTTCATCTCGATCTCGGCCGCCGATTTCTCTACGATGAGTTCTTCGGCTCGCTCGCGCGCGGCGAGAATGCACTGCCCGGCAAGCACGCCTACAGCCATGTCAATGCCCTGAGTTCGGCGGCGCAGGCCTATCTGTCGCTCGGCAATCCGTTGTATCTCGCCGCCGCGCAACAAGGTTTCGAGATGATCTCGGCGCAGAGCTTCGCCACCGGGGGCTGGGGACCGGATGAGCATTTTGTCACTCCCGGCAGCGGCGCACTCGGCGCCAGTCTGACGGCGCAGAACAAGAGCTTTGAGACCCCGTGCGGCGCTTACGCGCATTTCAAGCTCACTCGCTACCTGCTGCGCATCACCCGCGACTCGCGCTACGGCGACAGCATGGAACGCGTGCTCTACAACACCGTGCTGGGCGCGACTCCCATCCAGCCGGACGGTCGGGCCTTCTACTATTCGGACTACACGCGGCAAGCCAAGAAAACCTTTCACCCCGACCGTTGGCCGTGTTGCTCCGGCACGCTGCCGATGATCGCGGCCGACTACGCCATCAGCACCTGCTTCACCGATCCGCTTGGCATATACGTCAATCTCTACGTGCCGGCGCAAATCAACTGGACTCAGAACGGCGAGCGCTGCCGCCTGTCGATCGAGACCGACTATCCGTATGCTGCCGGCATCACCATGACCATGCGACTGCCAAGCCCGCAATTGTTTACGGTCAATCTGCGCATACCCGCATGGGCGCAAGAGGCTTCTTTACTGATCAATGGCCGGCGCGAGCCGTCAACGCCGCAACCCGGGCAATTCGCCGCGATCCGGCGCGAATGGCGTAGCGACGACAAGATCGAGCTCGAATTGCCGGACGCGCGTAGGTTGGAGAGCGTCGACGCGGCGCATCCGGATACGGTCGCCCTGCTCGCCGGCCCACTGGTGCTCATGCAACTGATCGACGCCGGCGCGGCGACTTCCCCCATTCGCCGCGCCAGCCTCTTGACCGCGCAACGCGACCGCCATGGCAGCCATGAGTGGCGGGCCACGACCGACGCCGGAGCGGTCAAACTGAAACCGTTCCTCGACATCGACGCGGAACTCTACAGCGCGTACCAGACGGTTCTGCCGTCCTGATTGCAAAAACTCCTCGCGCCCTACGCGCGGCACTGACCGTCGCGCGCAGCGCGCCCTGGATCGTCGCGCGCAGCGCGCCCTGGATCGTCGCCGGCACCGCGGCCTGGATCGTCGCCGGCAGCGCGGCGCTGGTGCACGCCGGCGATGCCGACCGCGCAACGACGCTACGGGGAGAGATCGCGAGCGCTGAAACATCCATTGTCGTAGAGGCCGGTGAACACGCCCCGCGGCTTTACACGCTCGCGCTGCGCGGCGCTGCCGTTTGGAAAAATCGGCGGGCGGAAGGGCTGCCTGAGCGCATCGAAATTCACGGTGAGCCGCAGGCCCTGGTCTGGCGCTTAGACCGCGCCGCGAGCCGCTTCGAAGCGAAGGACATTCAAATCGTGTACGTCGCGGATGCGCCGCGGCTCAAGCTCGTATCGCGGTGGCGCGCGCGTGCCGAGCAGGGCCCGATCGAACATTGCGTGTCAATTCAAAACTTAGGCGGCGAACCGATATGGCTGCCGCTTCAGTCCAGTTTGGTTTTCGACTGGGAGATCGATCCCAAATCGGCGCTGCGGCGATTTTGGGTGGAAAAGGGTGCCGATATTCCCTCCTCCACAGGCGCGCATCTCGATGCGCTGACGGACGGCGATGCGTGGCAGGGCTTTTCCAGCACTTACGCGATTCCTCGGGCCAACCGGCCCCGAGAAATGATCCCCTACTTGCTGGTCGGTGAACCGGCCGGCGATCGGCGCGGCTGGTATGTGGGGATCGAGTTCAGCGGCCGCACCCGCATCACACTGCAGCGCGACGCGGCATCGCTGCGCGGCGAGGTGGGCCTCGATCCCCATCCCGGTCCCTATCGAACCCGTGTGCCGCCCGGCGCCACCTTTGAAACGCCGACAGTTTTCATCGGCGCATTTCGCGACGGGCCCGATGGCGCCGGCAATATCCTGCGTCGCTGGATACGCGCCGTGCTCAATAATCCGCGCACCCTGGCCGACCCATCCTATCCGCTGCTGGTCAACAACAGCTGGGGCAGCGGCATGGCCGTGGACGAAGCTCTGGCGCAGCGCATGATCGAGGAATCGTCGCGGCTCGGGTTGGAAATGTTTCATCTGGACGCGGGTTGGTTTCGCGATGTCGGCGATTGGCAGCCGAACCCGGCAAAATTTCCCCATGGCATCGCAAATGTGGCCGACTTTGCGCACCGATACGGGCTGAAGTTTGGCCTGTGGTTGGATTGGACCCAGGCCGGCACATCGGGCGAACCCGGCGCGCTCAATGTCCACGATCCCGCCACTAAGGGCTGGCTGATCGCCGATCCGCCCGCCGGCTGGAGACACAGTGAGCCCTTCAAGGGCATTACGATTGATTTGGGCGTTCCCGCGGCCAAACACTGGGCGGAACGCGAGCTCGAACGCGTCGTCAGCGACTATCACCTCGACATGCTCGAACACGACGGTTATCTCGTGGCACAGGGCAGTTCGCGCGCTGATCACCCCGCGGCGCCGCCGGATCCCGCCAGCTTGCGAACCTACGAGGATTCCGGATTCCTTTGGGTTGAAGGTTCCAACTCGACCGATGTCAGCTATCACGCAACGCTGGCCTACTATGCGATTTACGATGAGTTGCGCCGGCGTCACCCAAGCCTGTTGCTGGAGGTGTGCAACGACGGCGGCCGCATGGTTGATTTTGGCAGCGCAGCGCACGGCGACTATTTCTCGATCACCGATGCGTATGATCCGCTGTCCAACCGGCGCGCGTTTTACGATGCCAGTTATGTGCTGCCGCCCGCGATGCTCGAGGCTTACGTGAAAAATCACCCGGCGCCGCGCATCGAAAATTTTCGCTATGTGCTCCGCAGCGGCATGCTGGGTTGGTTTTCCCTGATGCTCGACGCGAGTCAATGGACGGCGCAGCAGCGCGAGGCGGCGCAACGAGAGTTTGCGCTCTACAAATCGAGGCTGCGCCCGCTGATCCGCGAGGCCGACCTGTATCACGTCGCGGATCGCCCTGATGGCGTACATTGGGATGGCATGGAATATTACTCGGCGGCCTTGCGGCGCGGCGTGCTGTATGCGTTTCGCGGCAGCGCGAGTGATCTGCCTACGCATCGATTCCGCTTGGCAGGGCTCAATCGTGGCAGCCGGTACAAACTTAGCTTTCAGGATAACCCGGCCGCCAACCTGGAACTTACCGGTGAGTCGCTGCTGCAGATGGGCGTCGACGTCAGGCTGGCTTTGCCCTTATCCTCTGATCTGATTTTTTTTGAGGAAGTACACTGAAGGTGCGATCAATCCGGCGCCGTGCACTGATGACCGCAATGCTGTTCGCCACGGCCGCATTGCCCGCTTTGGGAAACACCGATATTGAGCCGCGGCTCTCGTTCAACGTGAATGAAGGGCCCAATCTCAACAGCTTTTTGCGCGAAGGCCCGGTTGCCGCACATCTGCTGCTGCGCTCGGGATTCGATCCTCGCCTCTTGGTCGCCTTTCCCGCCGGCAACAGCGGCGTGGGCTTATGGTTCTCGCACACCACCCAGCCAGTGAGGTGGGAGTTGCGCGGCCGACCGCAACCGCTCACGACCCAGGACGCGCGCGGACGCCCCCTCTACGGCATGACGGCCGAAGCCGTTGCGACCGGAGCGACGGACTTGGGTCTCAAGCAGGCGGTTCTCTCCAGCGTCCGGGTATTGCGGGACTATCAGGCATTGGGCACGTTTCCCGCCGAAGTCGCCGCCCGCCCGACGACGCAGGACTCGACCATTACTTGGGCGCGCGATCGGCTCGACGGCGCCGCCGGATACCGACTCAGCATTCAGGTCACCCACGGCACGCTGCACGCCGATCACGTAACGGCCGGAAGCGACGGCAAGATTGCCCTGAGGATTACGGCGTTGAGCGGTGAAGTCCCTCTTACGCCGCTTTGGGGCGACCATTTGCTCAACGCTCGAGCGCAGGCCGATGCGGCGGCTCGCAATGTGCTCACGTTCTTGAGCTACAAGGAAAAGTTCCTCGCCGGCTCCTGGCGCTTCAATACCTATTTCGGACGAGACACCTTGATGTCGGTGCGCCTGCTGATGCCTGTGCTTGCACCGGAGGCGGTGGACGCCGGATTGGGTGCCGTATTGACGCGTCTGTCGCCGAAAGGCGAGGTGGCGCACGAGGAGGACATTGGCGAATTCGCCATTCTCGATCACCTGCGCGACACCGGCCAGAAGTCCGATGCGCCGACTTTCAATTACAACATGATCGACGGCAGCTTCATGCTGGCGCCCGTGGCCGCTCAATGGCTGCTCGATGATCCGCGCGGCCGCGCTCACGCCGCGGCATTCCTGCAGCGAATGGACGGCCGGCGCGAAAATCCCAAGACGCTCGGTGCGGATCTGGTTGGCAACTTCGGGTTCGTGCTGCAGGCCGCGGCAAGATTTGCGGGTGATCCGCGCGCACCGAATTTGATCGCATTGAAACCGGGATTCGACGCCGGCCAATGGCGCGATAGCAACGATGGATTGGGCGGCGGGCGTTTCCCCTACGATGTCAACGCGGTGTTCGTGCCCGCGGCGCTCGAAGCCGCGGGCCGCTTTTTTGAAGGCGGCCTGCTCGATGCCTATTTGAACTCCGCTGACCGTGAATTGTTTTCACATGCCACGGCCATGGCGGGGGTCTGGCGCGATAAGGCAGGACCGCTTTTCGATGTGAGCGTGCCGGGCGCGACAGTTCGGCGTGACATTACCGACTACGCGGCTTCCTTGAAGATAGCCGACGGTGCCGCACTGCGCGCCGTGGACGATTCCGCGGTCTCCTTCCCGGCGCTGGCATTGACCGCCGACGACAAGGCGATTGCCGTCGTCCACTCGGACGTGGGTTTCGACATGCTGTTTGGCCGGCCAACGCCGATGGCACTGAGGGTTGATGTGACGGCGCTGATGCGGCCATTTCCCGCCGGACTGCTGACTCCAGTGGGGGTGGTGGTCGCCAATCCGGTGTACGCAGCTCCGGCCATCCAGGGAAAGCTGACGCGCAGCGCCTATCACGGCACGGTGGTCTGGTCCTGGCAACAGGCGGTAGTGGCGGCGGGATTGAGGCGACAACTACAACGGCCCGATCTGCCCGCGCCGCTTCTGGCGCATCTGCGCGCGGCACAGACTCAGCTGTGGCGCGCCATCGGCGCGGCGCACAGCATGCGAAATTCAGAGCTCTGGACCTGGACCTTCACGAAAGGTAGCTTTGAGATCGCTCCTTTTGGCGCCGATGCGGCCGACGCCGATGAGTCCAACGCTGCACAACTTTGGAGCACGGTCTACCTGGCCATACCGGCGCCCTAAGGCTTCCCCCGATCGCCCAGCCTGTGGCGAATTAGCCTCATAAGTTGCTATTGAACAAAATAACAATTACATTGAATTGAGGTCTGGTCTTTGGCAAACGTTGCCCGGAAGCCAGCCCACGGGCGAAAAAGACTGCTCTAGCAGCGAACGCCAGGGGTGGAAGTTTGCTCGATGGCCTTCCCGTCTGCGGTTCCAATACCGCGGAGGAACAGAGGACAAGGGGGAGTGGAAATTGCAGTATTCGCAGAGCTTTCTGGCTGATCGCTGTGCCGCAAACGGGTTAACTTGGCATGCATGCCGTGCTGCGATGAGGCTGCGGCCGGCGCATGGCTCGCTTTCCGACTTCTTGGCGCATAAATCGATGCCAAAGTTTCAACAATTCAATCGAACCGTAACGCATTACGGCTTCAATTAGTTTACTCGGGGAGTTCTGCCATACGCTGAGACGCTTTGCATTTTTACAACACCAGTCATTTGGCGGCTTGTGTTCAGAATATTTGGATGCTGGTTGCGACCTATTAACGTATTGAGGGGAGATCGTTTCATGAGACAAAAAACCGATAGAGCACGCCGCGCGCGCTTGGCTCAAACACAAGAGGCAACGTTGCGACCGATAGGCCGCGGCGCGGTACTCAATTCCGTTGCCGCCGCGGTGGCGGGAATCCTTTACTGTGCCGGCGGCGCCTACGCAGCCGAGGAAACGACGCCCGCCGCGAACCCTGCCAACTCGCTCGACGAAATCGTCGTCACTGCTTCAGCCCAGGGTGTCAAGAAGCTGGACGCCAGCTACAACATCGTGTCGTTGTCCCTCGACGAGATCAAAAACTCGAACCCCGTGAGCGTGGCCGACATCTTCAAGAACTCCCCCGGCATTTGGCCGGAAGCATCCGGCGGTCAAACCGGCGTCAACATCGACGTGGCCGGCTTCCCCAACGGCGGCGGCGACTCCCCGTACTTCACCACCATGATCAATGGCTCGCCGCTCTACGGCTCGGCGGATCTGTCGTTCATGGATTCAAGCTCGCTGCTGCGCTTCGACGACACCGTCGAGCGTGTCGAAATCGTACAGGGCGGACCGAGCGCCATTTTCAGCTCCGGTCAGGCGGGCGCCACGGCGAACTTCATCTTGAGAACCGGCTCGGACAAGACGACCGGCTCGGTCGGGTTTACCTACGGCTCCGAGGGTTCGGAGCGAGTTGACGCCTTCATCAGCGGCAAGATCATCGACGGATGGTATGGCAGCATCGGCGGCTTCTACCGCGTGTCCGACGGCGTGCGTGACCCGCAGTATCCGTCCGACATCGGCGGACAGCTGACCGCCACCTTGAAGCACGATTTGGATGGCGGCTCCTTGATGTTCTGGTATCGCATCCTGAGCGACAAGAATCAGTGGTACGCCGACTTCCCCTATATCGTCGTGAACGGCAAGGCGGAGGCTTATCCCGGCTTCGATCAGCGCAACAGCACTTACAACAGCAAGCAGCTGCAGAACTTCCAGATTCCGAGCCCGGGCGGCGGCTTCTGGAATGACGATATCAGCAACGGCCGCGGCGCCCAGCTGAATTACTTCGGGTCGAACCTCGATCTCAAACTCGACGGCGGCTGGAAGATCTACAACACCTTCCTGTTCGATGGCGGCTGGATCCCCACGAATGCGCTCGTGAACAACGGCAACCCCCAGTCGCTGGCCGCTTTCATCGCCGGAGATTCGAACATCACGGGCGTCTTGACGCCGGCGCAGGTCCAAGCACATTACATGAATGGCGGGGCCGTCCCGCTCAACACGAGCGTGATCACCGAGCAGGTGTGGCAGGTCCGCAAGAAGCTCACGAACATCACGGATGAATTCCGCGTGGCCAAGGAACTCTTCGACGGCAATACGTTGACCTTGGGTGTGTATGCCGCCCACTACACCGACAACGACGCATGGTCGTTGGACTCGAATGTGCTGATCAACAACGTGCCGAATGCGAGTCCCATCATATTGCAGGGCGTCGCCGGCGGAAATATCTACAACGTGACCAGTCCCCAAGGCATTTATAATGCCAATGGGGGTTACCAAATCCTCGAGCAGGGCAAGGCCACCAATGTTGCCGCCTATCTGTCGGACTCATGGAAAATCAACAGTTGGTTGTTCGATGCCAATGTGCGTCTCGAGCATATTGACCTGAGTCAACAAACGACGAATCTATCGCCGGTACAGATGGGATCAGCGTTCGATTTGTGGAACAACGCGGTTGAATTACCCAACGGTACGTACTCCTACGCGCATGAACACAACACCATGCCGACGTTCTCGGTTGGCGCCAATTACGAGTTCAGCGACCATATGAGCGCCTATGTGCGCGTCAACAACGGCGTGTTCTTCGACAACTTCGATGCAGTCCGTTGCAATGTGTACAACGGCTCGAACGGCTGTCCCGCGAATTCGCCTCTCAGCACGGTGCGGAATTACGAAGTCGGTTTCAAGATCCAGAATCGTTATATGTACATCGACGCCGCGGCTTACGACAAGGAATTCAAGGGCCTGGCGTATCAGCCCATCGATCAGAACCATGTCCCGCTCGGTCCGAATGAGACTTATGGGTCCACGGCGCGGGGCGGGCGCATCGTCGGCAGCGTGAATCCGTTCGCGGACTTCGACATCCAGGCGGTCAGGGACTTCAAGATCGCTATCAACGCGGAGTACGAGAAGGCCCACTACAAGGATTTCCAGGGTTGCTTCTTCTACCAGGACATCAACCTGGTAACCCGCTGCGGCACCATCAATGGCCAACAGCTCGCTCGCTTGCCGAACTTCCAGATTCGCGTGACGCCGAGCGACACGCAGGTCTTCTCCTGGGGCTCGGTGACCGAGTACGTGACCTACGAGCATGTCGGTCAGCACTATCAGGACAACACGGGCCTGAACCCCTTGGGCAGCTACTACGACCTGGCCGCCGGCATCGTCGCCGAGTACGGCGACAATTGGGAACTTCGTCTGAGCGGCACGAACCTGAGCAATCAGATCGGCCTCACCGAGGGCAACGCCCGTTTCGGCGGAAACACCGCGCAGGGTGGCATCAACTTCGGACGGTCGATCCTGGGCCGCGAGGGCAACGTCGAGTTGAAGTACAAGTTCTAAAGGTGCACCCCCTCGCGTCAACCGGCGCGAGGGGTTTTCTCACAGGCCGTCCTATACGGCGATCCTCGCCGCGCTAGCCTCGCGCCGCGCTGACCACGGTAGCGGGTAGCGGCTTGAGAATCTCGGCTTTAACCGAGAAATCGTCGATGTTCACCTCGTAAGGCATGCAGTCGGTGCGGTAGTTCAGATCGCGCAGACTGAAATTCTTCGAGAGGATGTCCTTCATCTCATGGATGAGTTCGCAATCGCCGTGGCGTATGAAATTGGGGTCATTCGCACTCACCGTCAAGGGCGTCCAACGTGCCTGCACGCTATTGGCGGCATTGGCATCAGCGCCTGGAGCGAGCGAGTAAAAATCGACGTCGACGATGGCGGTGCGGCCCGGTGCGTTGTACCCGCCAGGGCATCCGTAGGCCCGCACGGTGAGATCCTTGCGCGCCCCCATGTGCAGCAGCAGTGCACGGATATTGGATTCCAACCCCGCGCAGCTGTAGAGCGAGGTGATCCCGTCGTAGTGAAAACTCGCGTGGCGGTGCGCCCAGGTCCCAGCGACGACCGGCCCACCGGCCGCTCCATCGTTCGCGGCACTCGCTACCGGTAGCGTTGCCAGGGCGAGAAGTCCGCTGACAACTGCCGAGGTCAAGATTCGTTTGCTGCGTTGCATGGATTCTCCTTCCAATATCGCTCTATCGATCTGAAGTCATGGCATATCAAATGCCTGTGCTATCCCAATAGACCGCAGGAAGAATCAGCGGTTCAGCGCTCTGGGACAACGTCGAATGCGACGGTGAGGCGCGGCTGTTCGCTATGAAATGGCAGGGTACCGTGCCAGAAATACGACGGAAAAAGCACAAGCAGGCCAACTTCGGGACGAACCGACAACTCGGCGTCCAGCGAAGGCGTCGTAACCATCCCCGGTGCGCCAAAGCTGAGAGTCCCCTCTGCCGTGTGTCCCGCTCTCATGCTGTCGGGCAGCTGAATATAGCAAGCCGAGGATATCCATCCTCGAGGATGCACGTGGCTGGTGTGATAGCCGGCGCGGTGCAGACGTACCGACCAGCTGCCGTTGTATCGTGAAGCGCCGCGATTGCGACGCCGCAGGGCATCTTCGCCTTGGCCGATGAGATCGCGGTAGCGCGCGATCGGTGCGGCAAAAGCGTGAAAGAGCGCCTGAATGACGGGATCTTGACTGCGCGATAGATCTTGAGTGGTCTCAGTGCCCTCGCGCAACGATTGGTAGAGGAGCCGATGGCCGTGCGGATTGTGGAGGGCGTTCAAGCGTGCAGTGACTTCTGTCAGGAAGCCGGCGAGATCAGACCACCCCGGTGGCGTCTCAATGGGCTGCGACAGCACCATTTTGTCGTAGTCGCAGAGTGCCTCGTAGCGGGGATCGTTCATTAGCCGCAGCGCGGTCGTTTGCATGGCAATGAGGTATTGATCGTCGGGAGTAGCCTTGAGCAGGGTTGCGCACTCGGCCATCGCTTTGGCTCCGTCCCCCACTCCTAAGTATGCGGCGCAAAGGAGTTTGCGAGCTGTCGCGTTGTTGGGCTGCGCTCGCATGGCCTGTTCCGCGAGTGTCAGGGCGGTGACGGGCTCAAACTCCAGCGCCGCCAGTCCGGCGCGGATGAGCAACGCGGGCGGAGGTTGGGGCCGTGCGGTGCGTTTGGCAAGACACGCATAAGCACCGCGCGCGTCACCCGCTCCCTGCAATAGGGCGGCTTTTGTGGCCCACAGTGCATCGTCACGCTCGTATTTTTCCAGTGCCTGGTCCAGAACGCTGGTCGCCTCGCCGATATTGCCGGTGCGCATCCAAACGAGTTGCGCCAGACTGTCGTGCGCCTCGGCGCGGCGCGGCTCCAATCTGACGCATTCGCGCAAAGCCAGCTCGGCTTCGTCGAATCGCTCCAACGTGATGAGGCTGCGGGCATGCGTGTGATGCATCGCCGCCGTCGGTCGGGTGCGGTTCAGCGTCTGACGCACCACGCGCTCACCTTCGTCTGGCTGGTTGGCCGCATTCAACGCGACCGCCAGGGTATGGGCCGCGACGTGGTTGTCCGGAGCGAGCGTCACGAGACGGCGATAATTCGCCACCGCTTCGCTTTGGCGGCCGAGAGCGGCGTATGCCGCCACGTGCAGCGCCGACAAATCCGCATCGGCCCTGCCGCTATTGCACCAGGCTGTGGCAATCTCGAGTGCCGATGCCGGCTGGCCCGCGTCCAAGTAGTGGCGAACCAACAGAAGTGCGGCCCGAGGATGGGCGGCGGAGCCTTGGATTGCACGTTGCAACAAGGGCACGGCCTCGACGCTGCGACCCGCAATTAGCAATAGCTCCGCAAGGGTGGTCAGTGTAGGAGACCATTTGGGGTCGATATCGAGCGCGCGCCGCAGCAGCGACTCGGCTTGGGCGAGGTCGCCCAAAGCTTGTTTGGTCCCTGCCAACAGACGCAGCCCCTCCACGTAGTCAGGATTTGCCGTCACCAGGGATTCCAATTGCGAGTGCGCCGCGCCGTATTGACCGGACTGCAGCAAGCCGCTGATGCGGCGCATGGAATCAGCCAGCGTTACTGACATGGAAACCCCTGAGAGGCCTCGAACGGTGAGGCCCATTCTCCCGGTGGCCCCATCCTGAATCAGTTAATTGTACTAGTTCCGACTTCGACCAACACACCGCTTGCATTCGCTATAGAGTAGCCCACCGACAACGCATTCATGAATGACCATCTGGCTACCTCGAATCCGCAGTCAGTCGCCCCGGCGGGCAATCCGTTTCGCCATCCGGCGTTCACCGTAATTTGGATCGCAACGATCGTCTCGAATATCGGCGGCGGGATGTATAGCGTGGCTTCCGGCTGGCTGATGACGAGCCTCGACAGCAACGCGTTCATCGTCTCGATGGTGCAGGTCGCCAACAGCTTGCCGATGTTTTTGTTTGCGATTCCGGCGGGCGCACTCGCGGATATTGTGAACCAACGGCGCTTTCTGATCGTCGGCGAATCGACCATCACCATTGTCTCCGCCGCGTTTGCTGCGCTGGTATGGCTGCATCTGGTCACACCGGTCAGTTTGCTGCTGTTCAGTTTCGTTGTCACCGTAGGCTCTGCTTTGACCGCGCCCGCCTGGCAGGCCGTGGTGGCAAAGTTGGTGCCAAAACCTGATTTGCCATCGGCTGTTGCCGCCAACGGCGTAGGCATCAATGTTAGCCGAGCCATCGGGCCCGCGCTCGGCGGTGTCGTCGTCGGAGCACTTGGCATTGCGGCGCCCTTCTGGCTCGATGCCTTCAGCAATATTGGGGTCATCGCAGCTCTCATATGGTGGCGGGCGCCGACAAAAAGCGCTTCAGCCCTGCCGCCCGAACCCTTTGGAGGTGCGATTCGCACCGGGCTTCGTTATGCGCGATACAATTCTTATCTTCGAGCAACACTGATTCGCACGGTTGCGTTTTTCCTATTTGGCAGCGCGTACTGGGCGCTCCTACCACTGGTCGCGCGTACACAGATCGGCGGCGGCCCCGCGCTGTACGGCGTGCTGCTCGGTGCCATAGGAGCCGCAGCTGTGGGCGGCGCGTTCCTGTTGCGCCCGCTGAGGAAAAAGTTGGGAGCCGATTCCCTCGTTGCAGCGGCCAGTCTCGGCACCGCGCTCGCAACAGCGTTGTTTGCGCTTGCCCGCAACCCGGCGACGGCCATGGTTGCCAGCTTGATTGCCGGTGCCTGCTGGATTGCCGCCGTATCCAGCCTCAACGTCTCGGCGCAAGTCGCCTTGCCCGACTGGGTTCGGGGTCGTGGTCTCGCCATGTATATGACTGTGATGTTTGGTGCATTGACCGTCGGGAGCGCGATTTGGGGTCAACTTGCGGTTGTTGCCGGTGTGCCGGCGGCGCTGCTTCTCGCAGCGGCGGGCGCGGCGATCGGCATTCCCCTCACGTGGCGGTGGAAGTTACAGACAGGCGCGAATGTTGATTTCTCGCCGTCGATGCAGTGGGCTGAACCGATCACAGCTCACGCCATCGAAGCCGACCGAGGCCCCGTCCTGGTAACGGTGGAATACCGTATCGATCCAAAGAACCGGATCGCGTTTCTCCATGCGCTCGGTCAAAACTCGCGTGAACGCCGCCGAGACGGGGCATACGACTGGGGCATTTTCGAGGACTCGTCCGACGACGGTCGCTTCATCGAGACCTTTCTCACGGATTCCTGGCTCGAACATTTGCGGCTGCATCGGCGCGTGACCAAGGCCGATTCGATTTCGGAGCAGGCCGTGCGTCGTTTTCAAATCGGCGATGGGCCAAAGATAACGCACCTGGTCAGCGCGCAGCAGTGAACAGGGGGCTAATCGAAAAGACGGAATAGCAGCTGGTCCCGCATAATTATAAAACGTACCGCATGTTCAGAAAATCAGGATTTCCGAATCGCACGCTCAAACGGGATTCTTCAACATCAACGGGGAGCCAATCATGCTGCAAACGGCCCGTCTTTGCGTACTGTTGATCTGCGCGTGCACTGCGCTGCCGACCGTATCCCTCGCCGACACGGGCGCTCCGGATGCACGGGCGCTCTTGGGCGCACAGACCGACAACAGCAACTGGATTCTTCCCGCCCGCACATACGCCGGCAATCGCTTCACGACGCTGACGCAAATCAAAAAAACCAACGTTGGGGAACTGAGCCAGACCTGGCGAACTGACGTTGCCGATGATGGGGAGCAAGAGGCGGCGCCGATCGTTTGGAATGGCAGGATGTACGTCTCTACGCCCCATGGCGGCGTGCTGGCGCTCGACGCGACTACCGGCAAGTTACTCTGGCAGGCACCCTACAATCCGGCTTACGTGCTGTTGTTCGCGGTAAACCGCGGCGTCGGATTGGCCGATGGCAAGGTGTTCATCGCTACCCAGGACTGCAGGGTCCTAGCCCTCGACGCCGCGACCGGCAAGCAGATTTGGAACGTGCAAGGCTGTCGTGATACCAGCAACAGCTGGTATTCGATGGCTGCCTATGTCTACAAGAATCAGATCATCGTCGGCACCGGGGGCGGCGACAACGGCACGATTGGTCTCGTCAGTGCGTTCAGCATCCAGGACGGCAAGCGGTTATGGGATTGGCGCAGCATCCCGGCTCCTGGAGAGCCTGGGCACGAGACCTGGCCTGGCGATTCCTGGAAGCACGGCGGTGGCGCGGTGTGGAGCGGGCTGGCCATCGACCAGGAGACCGACACCCTGTTCGTGGCGCCTGGCAATCCCGGCCCCGACATGGTTCTTCAAGGACGGAAAGGCAGGAACCTATACACGAACTCGCTGGTGGCACTCGATGTGTCAGGCAAGACGCCCAAAATGAAGTGGTACTACCAGTTGATGCAGAACGATACCCACGATGCCGATCCGGCGATGATACCGGTGCTGTTCGAAGGCGCAGTCCGCGGTAGAACGCGGCGGCTGGTCGCAACCGGCGACAAAGCCGGCAACTTCGTTATCTTGGATCGCGAAACCGGAGAGCTCGTGCACCGCCTGGCATTGAGCAAGCAGAAAGGCCTCGACACGCCGCCGACTGTGACAGGGGTGGAAGTTTGCCCAAATCATGGAGGCGGCATTGAATGGAATGGCGGAGCTTACGATCCAGCGACCAACTTGTTTCTGGTGCCGAGCACCGAAGAGTGTGGAATTTTCAAGACTGCCAGCGACGCACCTCCCCAATACATTCCCGGCCAACCTTACGAGGGAGGCGCGCTGCCGAGGCGCCAAAATGCAACCGGCGTTCTGAGCGCAATTGACGTCGACACCGGCAAGCTGCGCTGGCGCAATGCCCTACCCTATCCCGCCGAGGGCGGCGTGCTTGTCACGTCGACCGGATTAGCTTTCAGCAGCGACGTCGGCGGTAATCTTTACGCTTTCGACGCGGCGACAGGGCACCAGTACTGGAAGGATGAGACCGGTTCTTCGATCGTCGCCCCCATCTCTGCCTACAGCGTGAACGGCACCGAGTATCTCGCCGTAGTGGTTGGTGAGGCGGGTAACCAGCAGACACCCAATCTGCCAGCTACAGAGGGGAGCCGGATCGTGGCCTATTCCATTAGGCGTGCGGACACGATCGCCAATAGCAGCACCGGACAGGTCGCGTTGGCGAAGGGATCCTTAGGCCCCGGCAGTGAGTCCGAGGGGCCGCCGCAGAGATCGAGCGGCTCCGCGCCATACACCAAACAGCAGGTTGCGCAGGGGGGAGACATCTACGGCAAGGAGTGCGCCGTTTGTCACGGCGCCAATTTACAGGGCGTTTCGGCACCGGCTCTGACGGGCGCTAGTTTTGCGCGCTCGCATCTCAACGGTTCCCAGTTGCGCACAGTGGTGGTTCAAACGATGCCGCTGACCGCGCCGGGCTCGCTCAAGCCCGACGAATATGCCGCAGTGATGGCCTATCTTCTAAGCTACGACTGCGTGCAGCCTGCGGGCGGCGGACAGCAGGAATTTCCCACCGTGGACCTCGCTGATTTGCAGCACGTTGAGCTTGGCAGCGCCACCTGCCCGCCGAAGTGAAATACGCGTGACCGGCTCGGGCCGCCCGAATCTCTTGGACCTTCTTGGAAGAAGGCGTGGTGCGCAAAGAGAGCGACGCAGCGCCGGTCACGTTCGCTCTCAGGTATAGACCGCGCCCTGCAACGTGTCGTACGTGAAGCACGTTTTCGCCGCAATCGAGCAAGCGGCGTACGCGTACGAATCGGCATTCCACATCATGTCCTCTGGCTTCTGCGTGTAGTAATCAGACGCGTGCGCGTAGCGAACGTCGCTCGTGCCGCAGAAGGTGTGGGAGGCCTCGTGAATGATGAGCCGCGCGAATTGCACGGGCGAGTAGGTCTTCGCCAGCTCGAAAGAAACATGGACCGGGCCGGACGTACTAGTGTTCGCATAGGCTTCGATATATTTGCTGAGCACCCGTTTGCCGGCCGCATTGGTCTTGGACTGCATCAAGGCCTGGGTAGGATCGGACGGGTCTGGCACGACATTTCCGGAGGCATCATAAACCTCTTCCTCGGACCACGATTGATCCATGGCGTCGATCTCGTTGTCCCCGACGATCGTGCGGAAGCCACCATCCGTGTCGAGCAGGTACATGCCGGTATTCAGATGAAACGAGATGCTGAGCATGTTCTTGCGAATCTCGCCGAGCCACTTGCGCCGGTCTTTGGCGTTCACGAGCTTTTGTTTGGAGTCGCGTGTACTCAGCACCTTGGTACGGTTTTGGAAACAGAAATGCTTGTCGAGCACTTCCGTCGTCACCTTGGACTCATCAGTATAGAACAGGCAGACCTTGTCGATCGCCCACACGGTCCTGAGCATGACATTGCAGGCAACGCCTGATGCGACGATCAGCTTCTTCTTCGTGGCCGCGTCCGGCGGACGCTTATCGAAATACTTCACGAGCAGCCGGGCACTCAGCAGCTCCCGCTTATTCAGATGCTTGCCAATCTTCTTGCGCCGCATACGC
>Ga0210400_10000704_pt1 | contig 35477 bp, 35 predicted proteins | sample IncBWH26MmetaG_FD_155456 | JGI IMG/M metagenome (GOLD analysis project Ga0210400, IMG submission 155456) | Forest soil microbial communities from Barre Woods Harvard Forest LTER site, Petersham, Massachusetts, United States - Inc-BW-H-26-M | ecosystem: Environmental > Terrestrial > Soil >... | reverse complement strand
TGTCAACGGTACCGTGGTGCGCAGCGGAACCCAGCTGCGCAACATGATCGGCCTCTCGCGGATCGGCGACCAGGTCACGCTGACCGTCGACCGGCGCGGTTCCGAATACAGTATTCCCGTGCGCATCGAACCCGCGGCAGCGGCGGCCGCTACCACCGCGAAGCAGCGCCCTCGTCCGCAATGAGCGGCGGCTGACCGGCTGATGGCGACAGAAACGCCCTATGAGGTGCTCGGCGTCAAGCCGACCGCCAGCGCCGACGAGATCCGCAAGGCGTACCGCAAGCTCGCCAAGGAATTCCACCCCGATCTGAACCCCGGCAAGCCGGCCGCCGAGGCGCGCTTCAAGGCGGTGTCCGCGGCTCACGAACTGCTGTCCGATCCGGAGAAGCGGGCGCGCTACGATCGCGGCGAGATCGACGAAAGCGGCGCCGAGCGGCCGCGCTATTCGTACCGGCCGCACGCCGAAGGGGCGCAAGGCTGGAAGTACCAGCCGCAAGGCGAGGCGGATATCGGCGATCTCGACGATCTGTTCGAGATGTTCGGGCGCGGCGGCGGTACCCGAGGCGCGCGTGGCGGTGCCCGGGGCGGCGGGCGGGCTGGCGAGGGTTTCTCAATGCCCGGCCCGGATCGCCATTATTCGCTGACGATCGACTTCGCCACCGCGGCAACCGGCGGCAAGCAGCGCCTGTCGCTGTCACCCGACGAATGGCTCGATGTGACGATCCCGCCCGGCATCGAGGAAGGCCAGATCCTGCGGCTCAAGGGCAAGGGCGGGCCCGGTTTTGGCGGCGCGGCCCCTGGCGATGCGCTGATCGAGATTCATATCGCGCCGCATCCGTTCTTCCGGCGCGAGGGCGACGATATCTACACGGAGCTGCCGGTCAGCCTCGCCGAGGCGGTGCTCGGGGCGCGCGTGGCGGTGCCGACGGTGACCGGTCCGGTGACGATGACGATCCCGAAGGGCTCTGACACCGGGGCTCAGCTGCGGCTGCGCGGCAAGGGCATTCGGCGGCGGCGTCAGGGCAAAGAGGTGACCGGCGATCAGTACGTCACGCTGACGGTCGTGATCGGCGCCAGCGACGATCCCGAACTGGCCAAATTCCTCGAGGAATGGGCCAAGACGCATCCGACCGATCCGCGTCGAGCGATGGGGCCGGGCACGGCGCAAGGAGCGGCGGCGTGATCGGCCATGACGAACTGGTGCGCCGGTTCGCCGAGCTGAACTCCCATGAGCTCGCCCGCTGGATCGAGAACCGCTGGGTGGTGCCGGAGCATGCGGCGGAGAGCGAAGGCGGGCGGTGGGTGTTTCACGAGGTCGATGTCGCGCGGGTCGAGCTGATCCTCGATATCCGCCGCGAGCTCGCCGTCGATGACGAGGCGATGTCGCTAGTCTTGGGATTGCTCGACCAGGTCTACAGCCTGCGGCGCCAGATGCGCCGGCTGTGCGACGCGCTCGAACAGCAGCCGCCCGACGTGCGCGAAGCGATCCGCCGCGCCCTGCCACCCACGCGGGGCGGAGGAAGCGCTCCATAACCCTCTCCCGCAGTCCGGGACTGCTGCGAAACCTGACGCGGCGGGATTTAAGGATTGCACTGCCGTTATGCGTGCTTCGAGACGCGCCCTCTCGGGCGCTCCTCAGCATGACGGGTATTGTTCATGGCATTAACGAAGTTCGTCATCCTGAGGAGGCCGCCCCTTCGAGACGCCGCCTGCGGCGGCTCCTCAGGACAAGGCGGCCGTCTCGAAGGACGCACCGCGCCGATCCCACCGAGCATTGGTTTTCGCAAAGGTCCCGCAGAGCGGGAAGGGACAGCTACAGCGTCTGAAACCGCGCGCGGGCGCCGCGCTCGATGCCGGCGGCGATCAGCCGCTCGATGCCGAGGCGGTGGCGGACCAATTCGAGGACCCGCAATTCCTCCTGGCTGGCCTCGCCATCGGCGGCGGCGACATCGCAGGCGATCGCGTAGGCGGTCTCGCGCAATTTCGGCGGCAATGCCTTCTTGATCGATGCCAGCGCTTCCTCGAGCCCGTTCTCGCGCCCGAGCAGGCGGCTGCATTCCCCCAGCACCCGCGGCAGATGCTGGTGGTCGAAATCGCGAAACACCGGCAGGTCGCCGACGATGTCGCCGATGATCTTGAGCTCGGTTTCGGCCATGTCGCGGTCGGCCGCGGAGACCATCATCATCGTGCAGATCAGCGCGCCGTACGGGTCGAGCATCAGGGCCTCTTTCGTTCGCATACCGACGCACAGACCAAAACCGCGCCGGCTCTGTCAAGCCGCATCATGCAGGAAGCCCGCGGTCGCGGCCGTTGCCTCGACCAATGGCACGCGGGTGATCGGCACGCCGGGCGGGAAGGCGGACAGCAGCCGCGACGGCAGGGCGCGGTCGAGAATGACGAAGACGCCGCGGTCGTCGGCGCGGCGCACCAGCCGGCCATAGGCTTGGCGCAAGCGCAGCCGGGCGATCCGGTCATCGTATTGCGCACCGCCGAACACCGGCTTGCGGGCGCGGTGCAGAATGTCCGGGCGCGGCCACGGCACCCGGTCGAAGACGATCAGGCGCAATGAGCGGCCGGGGACGTCGACCCCGTCGCGCACTGCATCGGTGCCGAGCAGGCACGAATCCTCCTCGGCGCGAAAGATGTCGACCAAGGTCGCGGTCGACATCGCATCGGCGTGCTGGGCGAGCAGCAGCAGGCCGCGTTCCTCCAGCATCGGCGCGATGCGCTGATGCACCGCGCGCAGCCTTGCGATCGCGGTGAACAGGCCGAGCGCGCCGCCCTTCGCGGCGTTCATCAGGCTGGCGAAGGCGGCGGCAACCTGGCCGATCTCATCGCGCGGGATGTCGGTGACGATGAAGATGCGGGTCTGCGCCGCATAGTCGAACGGCGACGCGATGCGGGCGCTTTGCGGGCTTTGCGTCAGATGGCGCAGCCCGGTCGCCGCTTCCGCCGCGCGCCACGCCAAATCCGGATCGGCTTCGCCATCGGTCAGCGTGGCCGAGGTCACGACGAGCCCATGCGCCGGCTGTGCCACCGCCAGGGCGAACGGCTTCCCCGGATCGATCCAGTTGCGGTTGACCGCGACGTCAGTCTCGGCACTGTCATTACGGTCGAGCGCCAGCCACTCGACGGTGTCGGGGCCGGGCGGCTCGGCGAGGTCGCGCAGCAACGCGCTCCACGCGCCGAGCTGCATGTCGGCGCGGCGTTCGAGCCCGCCGACCGCCGCTTCGAGGCGCTGGCGCAGCCCGGGCTCGGGCGGATTGTCGGGATCTTCGAGCTGATGCCGCAGGGTTGCCGAGAGCCGGCGCAATGCCGCGGCGAGCCGGTCGAACCCGGCCGCGAGGCGCACTCCCGCCTCGATCAGGCCGTCGATCGGCGGGCGTGCCTCGGCCTCGATGCCGTACGGTGAATCGCCCTGCGCGCGCGCCAGGACCTGTCGCCGCACCAAAGCGAGAAAACTTTCCGCGCCGGGCAGGCCGCGGCCGTCGCCGACCCGCTGATGCCAGCCATCGGCCGGCAGCACCCGGGCGGCGACCAGCGTTTCGAGCAATGCCTGCGATCCGTCCTCGTTCGCCTCGACAAGATCGCCGATCCGCCGCTGCAGGCCGCGGGCGCGCGACCGGCCGGTCTCGGCGCCGAGCAGCCAGCGGCGCAATTCCCGCCCCTCCTGGCCGGACAGCCGCACCGAGAACGCCGCATCGGCGGCTTCGAGCAAATGGTGCCCTTCATCGAACACATAGCGGGTCGGCACGCTGGCATCGTCGAGCCCGCCAAGCGCCGCCTGCGCCATGACCAGTGCGTGGTTGGCGACGACGATGCGGGCATGGCGCGCCGCCCGCACGTTCTTCTCGACAAAGCAGCGGCGGAAATGCGGGCAGGCCGAATGGATGCACTCGCCGCGGCGGTCGGCCAGCGCGTTGATCCGGCCGCGGCCAATCAGCTCGGCGAGCCAGCCCGGAAAATCGCCGGCGACGAGATCGCCGGCGGCGGTCGCGCCGATCCATCGCGCGATCAGCGCGAGCGGCGCGGCACCGGGCGAGGCGCGGCCGAGCGCCGTCCGCGCCGCCTCCTCGTAATTTAAGAGGCACAGGAAATTCTCGCGGCCCTTGCGGACCACCACGCGGCGGCGCTTCTGCACCGGGTCGGGGTAGAGGCGGTCGAGCTCGCCGGCGATCTGGCTCTGCAGGTTGCGGGTGTAGGTCGAGATCCACACCGAGCCCTGGTTGCGTTCAGCCCACAGGCTGGCCGGCGCGATGTAGCCGAGCGTCTTGCCGACGCCGGTGCCGGCCTCGGCCAGCACCGCCTGCGGCTCATCAGGGCGCTGCCGTGGTGCAAACGCGGCCGCCACGGCGGCGGCATAGTCCGCCTGCTGCGGCCGCGGCTCGGCGCCCTCGCCGAGCAGGGCAGCGAGGCGGTGCCGCGTCTCATCGGCGCCGACCGGGTCATTGCCTGGCGACGGGGGCGGCGCACGCTCCTGCCATTCGTCGAGCCGCTCCCAGGCGCGCAGCCCAATTCCTCGACGTTGCGTTCCGGGCTCGGCCGTCGGCAATGCCGCGAGCACCGCCGGTCCCCAGGGCCAGCCAGCGCCGGCGGCGATTTCGGCGATCGCGCGGATATCGGCGCTGGTCTCGACCGCGAGCTCCTGCAACAAGGCGCGCGCCGCCGTCGCGAGCGCGACGCAGGCCTCGGCCATGTCGCGCGGCGGCACCAGACCGAGCGCGGCGGCCAGCCCGCGCGGCGTCGGCACGCAAAACCGCGCCGGCCGGACAAACGCGAACAATTCGAGCAGGTCGAAGGCGGCGAACCCAGCGATGTCGAGCCGCCGGGCGACGGCGCGCGCATGGCACACCATCGGCGTCTCGCCGCCTTGCACCGGATCCAGCCGGGCGCGCGCCTCGGCCGGCGACAGCGCCTCGATCTCGCCCTCGGGCGACAGCCACAACACCTCGCGGAAGCCGGCGACCAGCGCCGGCACGCGCGGCACCAGAACCCGATCCAGCGCTTCGGCCGCGACCGTCACAAGAGGAAGCATCCCGACGCGCGTACCACCTCAGACCGCGTCCCGGCGAAAGCCGGGACCCACCTATCCGAGCCTGAGACAGCTGAAGAATGCGTCCCGGCTTTCGCCGGGACGCCGAGGTGGTAGGCTTGTGCCATGACTGCGATGATCTATCACATGTGCCCGGCCGAGACATGGCAGGACGCGGTGCGCGCCGGCACCTATCGGGGCACCGCCGACGATCGGCGGGATGGCTTCATCCACTTTTCGACGGCGGAGCAGATCGTCGAGAGCGCCCGCCGCCATCGCGCCGGCCAGGCCGGGCTGCTGTTGATCGCGGTCGAATCGGCCCGTCTCGGCCAGCGACTCAAATGGGAAAAATCACGCGGCGGCGCTCTGTTCCCGCATCTTTACGGCCCGCTAGACCCGGCCGAAATCGCGAGCGCCCGGCCGCTGCCGCTCGGCCTCGACGAGGAACACGCCTTCCCGCCGCTTCCTTAATCACACAGTGGCATCTAGCACTGCCCGGAAGCGCCGAGCGGCCTCCGGCAATCGGGTATAGACGTAATCGGCAAGCCGCTCGTTGTAGGTGTGAACCGTGTAATTTCGTAACGCGATCAAATCGAGCCAGAATGGGTCATCCTCGATAACGCCATTCTTGAAGGCGGCACGGAAGCAGGTCCGCGGGGAGGTGCAGCGGGCATTATGCTCGTCTTCCAAATACGCCTTCAGAAATTTCCAGCACAGCTCGAAGGAGATTTCGAAGCGCTGGATTGCCGAGTCGCGCACGATCGCGTCTTTGGGAAGGGCCAAGGCTTCTTCGAGCCGCGCAATCATTGCCGCGAGATCCGCGCGTAGCGAATCCGTCTTTCTCATAGCGGGATCCGGCGGCTGGCGACTCGCCGGAAATTTTCCGGAACGCGTGCGAAGTCGACGACCTCGATCGTGTACAGTGTCGGCGCCTCTTCGAGCTCTTCCTCGATCAGCGCCATCGCCTCTCGCGGCACCGGGGCCGGGCCTTCGATGCCGATATCGATATCGGAGCGCGAATGGGCCGTTCCCTCCGCCCGCGACCCAAATAGGAACACACGATAAGCGGGATCGGGCAGATGCCGCCGCACGATAGCGGCGGCATAGGTTGCGGCTTCGGTCGCATCCCGCAGCGTTTTCATGCCGGGTAATATAGGCGATCCGAGAAGCAGTATGCGGCTGCCCTACTCCGCGGCTTCGCGCCGGCCGTCGGCGGGGTCGCGGAAGCGGGTGCGCAGCGCGTCCCACTCGTCGGCGCCCCACAGCTGAAACGTCTCGCGCACGCTCATTTCACGCACCGGCGCGGGATGCCGATGGGTTTCTCGCAACTCACCGAGCATCTTCTCGCAGATGCCGACGACGTTCTTGATCAGCAGCCCCGGTACGATCGCCAGCTTGTAGCCCATGCGTTCGGCCTCGCGCAGATCGAGATCCGGGGTCTTGCCGCCGCGCACCACGTTCAGCAGGCACGGGCCCTTGACCAAACGCGGCACCGCGGCGACCTCCTCGAGCGTCTGCGGCGCCTCGACAAAGGCCATGTCGGCGCCGGCGGCGATCGCCGCATTGGCGCGGGCGATCGCCTCGTCGAAGCCGGCGACGGCCCGCGAGTCGGTGCGCGCGATGACCAGGAAATCGGCGCTGCGGCGGGACTGCGCGGCGGCGCGGATCTTGGCGACCCAATCCTCGCTCGGCACGATCCGCTTGTCGTCGAGATGGCCGCATTTCTTCGGGAATTCCTGGTCCTCGATGTGGATGCCGGCGACCCCGACGGTCTCGTATTCGCGCACCGTGCGGACGACGTTGAGCTCGTTGCCGTAGCCGGTATCCGCGTCGGCGATGACCGGCAGGCCGACCGCCGCCGCGATGCGGCCGCCGTTCTCCACCATCTCCGACATCGTGACGATCCCAAAATCGGGATAGCCGAGGGTCGCGGCCGTGCCGGCGCCGGTCATGTACACCGCCTCGAACCCGGCGCGCTCGATCAGCCGCGCGGTGATGCAATCATAGGCACCCGGCGCCACCACCATGCCGTCGCGCCGCAGCAATTCGCGAAACCGGGCCGCTTGGGTCATCGTGTTCTCTCCTGTTCGGCCGATCATCGCTGAGCCTAGGGTAAGTCTCCGCTGCGGTGAACCGCTTTCTCGGCAGTCCCGGCGAAAGCCGGGACCCACTCGTCCGCATCTCGGAAGCTTAAGAGTGGGTCCCGGCTTTCGCCGGAACTGCGGTAGGGTTTACCATCTTGCGACAGAGCGGGCAGAAAGAGGGCGAACATGACTCCGGATTCCGCGCGCAACATCGAGTTTGTCGCCAACACAGACCTGAACGGCCGCGGCGACGGGGTGCAGGTCATGGTGCACAAGGGCCATGCCTTTGTCGGGCACATGTTCAGCGATGGCTTCACGATCGTCGATGTGCGCGACCCGAAGCAGCCGCGCCCGGTGAAATTCGTCCCGGCGCCGCCCAATTCGCGGGCGTTTCATCTGCAGACCCATGGCGATCTCCTGCTGACCGTCAATTCGCCGAACATCTGGGTGTTGCAGGGCTATTCCGACCCCAACGACTACTTCAAGGCCTCGATCACCGAGACCTTCACCCGTCGCGACAAGGAGTTCACCGCCGGATTGCGGGTGTTCGACATCTCGAAGCCGGCCGAACCGCGCGAGATCGCCTTTATGCCGGTCGATGGACTCGGGCTGCACCGGCTCTGGTATGTCGGCGGGCGTTACGCCTATGCGTCATGCCACTGGCAGGGCTTCACCGACCACGTGCTGGCGATCATCGACATGGCCGAGCCGGCCCGGCCGGAAATCGTCGGGCGCTGGTGGATCCCCGGCATGCACCAGGCCGGCGGCGAGACGCCGAGCTGGAAGGGCCGCCGCTACGCGCTGCACCACGCGATCGTCGCCGGCAACCTCGCCTATGCCGCCTGGCGCGATGGCGGGATGACGATCCTCGACGTCAGCGATGCCAGCGCGCCGAAATTGTTGAGCCATCGCAACTGGTGCCCGCCGTTCGGCGGCGGCACTCATACGCCATTGCCATTGCCCGACCGCAACCTGGCGGTGTTCGCCGACGAGGGCAATCTCGACAATTGCGCCAACGGCATCCAGCGCTGCTGGGTGTTCGATGTGCGCGAGCCGGCCAACCCGGTCCAGATCGCCAGCTTCCCGACCCCGGCCGAAATGGATTACTGCGCCAAGGGCGCCAAGTTCGGCCCACACAATCTCCACGAAAACCGCCCCGGTTCCTTGCAGAGCTCGGAGCTGATCTTCGCGACCTACCAGAATGCCGGCGTCAGGGTGTTCGACATCCGCGACCCGTTCCAGCCGCGCGAGGTCGCCCATTTCGTGCCGCCGCCGCCCGAGAAGATGGTCGATCCGCGGCCGAACCGCCCGCGAATCATCCAGTCGAACGACGTCTACGTCGCGCCGGACGGGCTGATGTACCTGACCGACGTCAACGCCGGGCTGACCATCCTGCAATACAAGGGCTGAAAAGCGGGCCCGTGACGCTCGACGATTTGAAGCCCGGCCTGAAGCACAGCGCGACGATCACAATCGGCGAGGCGCTCGCGGTGCCGGCATCCGGCCGGCTCCTCGGCGAGACCGCCGACATGCCGCCGGTCTTCGCCACCGCCAACATGATCGCGTTTGTCGAATGGACGTGCGTCGCGGCGCTGATGCCGTATCTGGCGCCGGACCAGCGTACCGTCGGCACCCGGGTCGAGATGACCCATACCGCCGCGACGCCAATCGGAATGCAGGTGACCGCCGAAATCGAGCTCGTCGAAATCGACGGACGGCGTCTCCGGTTCAAGGCGAGTTGCCGGGACGAGGTCGAGCCGATCGGCGAGGGGTTCCACGAGCGCACGGTCGTCGACCATGCGCGGTTCATGCAACGGCTGGCGCGCAAAAGCTCCGGCTAGACGTTCCGCCGCGCTCAGCCCGCGCTGGCCAAGGCGATGCCGACCGCGATGTAGCCCATGGTCGCGAGCACCACCGTTGCGGCTTTTAACATAATCCCTTTCATGACCGGCGCCTCTCTCTCGCTTTCAGAGAGAAACTGGCGTCGACCCCTGCAGGTTCCGATACCGGTTGGACTCGTTGTGTAACGCTCGGCAACCAGGTGGGCAGTTGATTAACAAGCTGCTTACGTCATCCGCCCGTTGCTAAAAAAGACCCCGTCCAGGCTGAAGCCAGACGGGGTCTTTTCGTCCCAAGCCGCCGGATCGGGGCTCAGTATCCGTACCAGTAGCGATAATGATGCCGGTATGGATACCCGCCGCCGTAATAGTAGTCTCTCGACCGCCAATAGCCGTATCCGTTGGGAACGCAATGCCCCCAGCGATTGGGGTGAGCCCACCGGCCGCAGCCGCCCGCCACCTGAACGATATTCGACGCCTGCTGCGTGTCGATGGCCGGGACCGCCGGAGCGGCGTTCGCCGACACCGCGGAGACAGCCAAGCCGAGTGACCCGAGCAACGCCAGAGTTGCGATGCGCATCGCGAATTCCTCCTTTGAAACGCCTTGCCTCAAACAACGCCGGTCTGTGAGTGATAATTCCGGCCATATGCGGCGGCCTCACCTAAAGGACAGCATACCCAGCCCTTGGCAGTTGATTATCCGCGCGCCGTTGAAGGCGGGACGAAAACGCCGTCAGGGAATGCGATAAACGGCGGGGCTTCTTCAATATGCTGTCGCCGCATGGCGACAGGCGCGCACCAAACCCTGATCCTGCACATTGCGATCGCTCTTGGGCGACAGGATCGCGGCGCGACGCTGGCATTCCTCGAGCGAGCCGACATAGCGGATGACCCGATCGACGCCTACCGCGTACCGGTTCTCGTCCAGGCGCCAAACCGCGACGCCTTCTTTGAGCGCCATGCCGCGCTCCTTCCTATGGCCCGTGAGGCGGGAGCGCGGGGCTCTCAGTTGGTGCCGCGTCTCTGGCTGGGCGCACCAATAAATGTACGGTATCCGGCAATCAGCCGGGCCGGGTAGCTTCGGAATCTACTCAGAAGGAATGACCGCTCGGGTTGCTATCCAGGCTGGTGCGGACGATGGGACTCGAACCCATACCCCCTTGCGGGGAGCGGATTTTAAGTCCGCTGCGTCTACCGTTTCGCCACGTCCGCCAACGATTATTTTTTTATTACTTAGGATCGTTTCTAAGCCCTGAACTGCCGTTTCTTGTTGCGGATATCTGCAACAAACACCAAGAAAATCCGCCTTTCTCAAATTCGCACCGGCAATCCCATGCAACATGACCTGCAACATACTGTGCCCTGCGCCAGGCCGAAAAGATAAAGTCCCGCCGTCGCCAGCGGGCTCGTGCAGATGAGGTGGATGACACCGACCATCGCTCAGCAATATGTAAGGCTGATTTCCGCCACGCCGGCCGGGACCGGCGGCCGGCATCAAGGCCAGCATCAAACAGCGCTACAGCGAGACTGAGCCGATGGTTTGGCTGCTAAACCTTTATGTGATCATGAGCGTCGTTGTATCCGTTTCGGCCGCGTTTCACGTCCGGTTAGCCGCTGGCGTATATGCAGTCCTCACCATCGCCGCCGCGCTGATTGCCGGGGGCGGCCTAAAGGCGACGCTTTTCTGGGGCAACACGGCTCAGAAGATTGGTGGCCCCGTGGTGACCGCGCTGCTGGTGATCTTGGCTTACTGGCTCTCAGCCGGGTTTTCGGTGGGCCTGTTCAGTTATCGCTTTACCGGCGCGGAGTGGGGTGCAATCGGATTTGTGATCGCGTTTCTGTGGGCGAACCAGCGCATTGCGGCGAGGGTGCTGAGCTAGTTGTGTAAGGGCCCTTGACCATCGGCAGTTGGTGCTCCGGGTGGCCGTTCGCCATGCCGCGAAGCGTCTCGACGCCGGCGCAAGGGCCGCTGCGACGCCGCCGATCGGCTTAACAGCTCGCGAGCAGGCGCCGGCGTTTTTCCTTACGCGCTGATCGTTCAGCGAAGAAATTTTGGTCGTTATGTGAACCGCCTCACAGCGAGTGGTTAGAGGCGGCTCCTATGATCTAACGGTCGTGATGAAAATGGATGTATCGCGATGAAAACCCAGAAGCGGGATGTCGTGATCGAGCGGCTCGACGAGTGGCGCTATGCCGTCGCCGTCGATGGCCTCGTGCGCTATGTCGGCAGCCAAGCGGAATGCGAATTGCGCGTTGCGGCGCTGGCGCCGAAGAACGATCGCGCCAGGCAAGACCAAGCCCTGGTACGCCTGGCGCATCTGAGCGGCTGAAATTCGGTCACGCCCCCTAATCCTCGGCTAATCCCTCTTGCGGGTCGCCGCCGAGGGCGCGGATCAACACCTTCAATTCGTCGACCGCGGCGCCGATCCGCTCCCGGTCGGTGCCGCGGACGACCAGCGTGACGCCGAAATCGCTGCGCCGGAAATAGGGGTAGGAGCCGATTTCGAGATCGGCGAAGCGCGCCTGCAGCTCGCCCAGATCCTTGGCGATCGTGCCCTCGGCGAGGGTGCAGCTGACGCTGTGGCTGAGCACCGCTGCGCCGCCCTGCAGCCGGTGCTTCAGCTCGCTGAAGATCGCCTGCATGATCTGCGGCACACCGGGCAGCACGAAGACATTGTCGATCCGGAAGCCGGGGGCGCGCGAGATCGGGTTCGGCAACAGCACGGCGCCCTCCGGCACCTGCGCCATGCGCAGCCGCGCCGCGTTGAGGCCACCCGGCGGGTAATGGCTCTCGAGCAACCGCTTGGCCTCGGGATGCAGGATCAGCGGCACCGCGAAAGCCTCGGCGATGCTGGCCGAGGTGATGTCGTCATGGGTCGGGCCGATGCCGCCGGTCGTAAACACATAATCGAACGATCGGCGCACCTCGTTGACGGTATTGACGATGGTGTCGGCATCGTCCGGAATGACCCGCGCCTCGCGCAGGCGGATGCCGGCCTCGTTCAGCCCCTTGGCGAGAAAGGCCAGATTCGCGTCCTGAGTGCGGCCCGACAGGATCTCGTTGCCGATGATCAGGACGCAGGCGGTGACCGTCTTTGGCGGATTGTCGGCCTGGCTCATCGGATCCTCGGAAGCTCGGATGCTGTGGAATTGCGGTTCTTCATAGGCAAAGCCCGGCCGCCATACAATCGCCGGCATCATGCGACAAGCTCCGCCCGTGCGGCATTGTAGCGGAGGCGGCGTCTGCCCACCTTCGCAATCGGAACCGGTACGGCGATGATTGCCCGCGTCTCCGGATCGGATTATCACCTCGGCGCGCGGTCATCGGCCCCGCCGGCAGAACGAAGAGTACTCGGTCATCATGCAGCAGGATTTGATGCCAGGCCTGGGCCTCACGCGCGGCGGACCACGCGGCGAGCATCAGATCAAGATCCACGGACCCGCCGCGTTCGAAGGCATGCGACAGGCGGGGCAACTCGCCGCGGCAACGCTCGATTTCATCACGCCGCATGTCCATACCGGCATCACCACCGGCGAGCTCGACCGGCTGTGTCATGAGTTCATCGTCGGCCATGACGCGATCCCGGCGCCGCTCAACTACCGCGGCTTCCCCAAATCGATCTGCACCTCGATCAATCACGTCGTGTGTCACGGCATTCCGGGCGACCGACGCCTGATGGACGGCGATATCGTCAACATCGACGTGACCGTGATCCTCGACGGCTGGCACGGCGACACCAGCCGCATGTACTTCGTCGGCGAGCGCATCGCCGTCAAAGCCAGAAAGCTGGTCGACATTACCTACGAGGCCATGATGCGCGGCATCGCGGTGGTGCGGCCGGGGGTCCATATCGGCGCGATCGGCGACGCGATCCAGCGCTACGCGGAAAGCCATCGCTATTCGGTGGTGCGCGATTTCTGCGGCCACGGCGTCGGACGCGTCTTCCATGACGCGCCCTCGATCCTGCATTACGGCCGGCCGGAAGACGGGGTCGCGATGCGCGAAGGCATGTTCTTTACGGTCGAGCCGATGATCAACGCCGGCCGCTACGACGTCAAAGTGTTGAGCGACGGCTGGACCGCGGTGACGAAGGACCGCTCGCTATCGGCACAGTTCGAGCACACCGTCGGCGTGACGGCCACCGGGTACGAGATTTTCACGATCTCGCCGGCCGGGCTGCACCGGCCGCCCTACGATCTCAGCCTTCTGGCAGAAAATCCTCAGCCAGGATTTGATCGGCCGTAAACGGGCACTCTGCGGGGAAGCTGGTTTCGGGCAATTCTGTTTCGTCAATAGCTTTTCGCCGGGCGTGGTTGAAATCACGAGGCAGAATTTGAGCGACAGCTCGACGCAAGCTTGGCGAATCTTCAAGAATAAATTCGATCTGCAGTCGTTGTTCTCGAATGGTACCTAGCCAGCTGGAACTCCTCGCATCCGGCTGATAGGCCCATTTCAAAAGATGCGTCAGCAGAACAATTAAACGGCTCCGAAGCTCGCGACGATCGCTGAGACCCATGCTCTCGATCTCCTCCGCGATATTGGCAGCGTCGATTTCGGATAGTTCGCCACCGCGGAGCAGACGCGCCTGCTCAACAGTCCATTCAAAGAAATCGTCATCATATGCGATCGCGTTGCGAGGCATATTCCTTCTCCACGCTAAGCACGATCAATATAACACGCTTCACTGCGCGAGCCGCACGGTCGCCCGCGCGCTGCGGCCTTGGGCGTCGATGACGGTCAGCTGGGCAAAACCGAGCCCGTCCGGACGCCAGTAGAGGGCGTGGCGCGGCGCCGACGGGGCGAGCGGCCGGCCATCGACCAGCCAGCGCAACGCCCCCTTGCCGCCCGCTGCTTCGAGTGGGACGGCGGCGCCGTCCCAGGCGACGACGGCGCCGTCCGGCGGGTAGAGAATTTTCGGGGCGCCCGGATCACCGGCGCGGCTGTTGTCGAATGGCCCCGGTTCGAGATGGCGCAATCGGGCCGGCAGATCGCGGCGGCCCAGCTGCAGCGCATTTGAGGGCGGCTGCGGCGCGGAGAGGGCCGGGGCGGCACCGAGCAAATCCGCGATCTTGAACAGCACCGGCGCGGCCGTCGTACGGCCGCTATTCCCCGGCATCGGGGTGCCGTCCGGCCGCCCCGCCCAGACCGCGATCGTCACCTGCGAGTCGTACCCGATCGCCCAGAAATCGCGGAACCCGTAGGAGGTGCCGGTCTTGACCGCGAGCCGGCGCCGCGGCCGCAGCTCGGCGGGCGGGACCCCGGGCGGCGGCGGCGCGTTGCGCAGGATGTCGCCGACATACCAGGCGGCCAGCGGGCCGAAGATCGCGGTCTCGCGGCCGGGCGGATCGTCCACTCGATAGCGCAGCGGGGCGACCGTCCCGTCATGCGCAAGCGCCGCGTAAAGCGTCGCCAGTTCGGTCAGCGAGATCCCGGCGCCGCCGAGCGCGATCGCGAGACCGGGATCGGCGCTCGGCGCCGGCAGGCGCAGCCGGATCCCGGCGGCTTCGAGCGCCGCCGTGAAGCGGCTCGGCCCCAGCCGGTCGAGCACCGCGACGGCCGGCACGTTCAGCGAATATTGCAGTGCCTCGGCGGCGCTGACCGCGCCCTGGAAATGCCCGTCGAAATCGGTCGGCGCGTAATCGCCGAAATGCCGCGGCCGGTCCTCCAACACCGTCTCCGGGTGGATGATCAGCCGGTCGAACGCCATCGCGTAGATGAACGGTTTCAGCGCCGATCCCGGCGAGCGCACCGCGCGCGCCATGTCGAGCGTGCCATGCCGATCGATCGAGTCGAACTCGGCATTTCCGACATAGGCGATGACCCGCCGCTCGCGATTGTCGACGACGACAGCGGCCAGTGTCGCCTGCGGATCGAGCGCGGCGGTCTCCCGGCGCAGCAACACCTCGATCTGCCGCTGGAGCCGCGGATCGATCGTGGTCTGCTGGACCGCGACGTTCGGTGCGTCGTCCCGCAAGGCGCGGGCGATATGCGCGGCATGGAAGGGCAAGGCGAGCCGATGCTGCGGCACCGGCTCGGCGCGCGCCTCGACAAAAGTCGCATCGGTGATCATCCCCCTCTGGCGCATCCGTCCGAGCACCGCGTCGCGGGCATGGCGGGCCGCCTCGGGGTGGCGGTCGGGGCGCAACTTTTCGGGCGCGCGGGGCAGCGCGACCAGCAAGGCCGCCTCGCCCGGCGACAGATGCCGCGGCTCCTTGCCGAAATAGGCCAGGCTCGCCGCCCGCACGCCCTCCAGATTGCCGCCGAACGGCGCCAGCGTCAGGTAGAGGCCAAGGATGCCGTCCTTGCCAAGGCGCCGCTCCAGTGCCAGCGCTTCGGCGGCTTCGACGAATTTGGCGGTGACGGAGCGCGGCCGCCGTTCAAGCAGCCGTACCGCCTGCATGGTCAGAGTCGAGGCGCCGGAAATGATGTGGCCGTGGGCCGCCAGCTGGCCGAATGCCCGCAGCGCGGCGAGCGCATCGACCCCGGGATGGCTGGCAAAGCGCTGATCCTCGGTCGCGATCAGCATATCGCGATAAAGCTGGTCGACATCCTCGGCGCTGACCGGCAGGCGCCATTTGCCGTCGCCGCTCAAAAACCCGCGCAGGATCGAGCCGTCGCGCGCCAGCACCAGCATCGAAACGCTATGGCTGCGGTCGAGCGCCGGACCCGGCAGCGCCAGGTAGATGACGACGAGCGTCAGGAACGCGCCTATGGCCGCTCCCGACCAGAATATTGTGCGCCGAAGCCGGCCTAAGCGCGCTCCCTCTCCGCCCTCGGGGGCGGAGAGGGTAGGGGTGAGGTGGGGGATTCCAGAGCGCTCGCCAACAAGGCCGACCTCACCCTCCCAGCCCTCCGGGCTGAGCCCCTCCCTCTCCCCCCTAAAGGGCGGAGAGGGATTTGGACGCCGTCGAAAGACAATCACCGCGCCTGAACCGACAGCTTGCCGATAGCGGTGCGGCCGGTGGTCTCCGGCTCGTACATGTCTTCGACGACCAGCGCCGGATAGGTGTACTCGCCCGGCGTCACCGCGCGCGCGACATAGGCCAGCATGAACTCGGCGGTGTTTTCGCCGAGGTCGAGGGCGGCGATATAGCGGTCGTCACGCTGCTCGGTATAGGCGGCCTCGCTCAGGCCTTTCAGCCAGCCAAGATTCCAGGAGGATTGGCCGCCGGCGTTGGCGTTCTCGATCTCGAAACCGGCCGGCAGCAGATCGACGACCAGCGTGCGGGCGGCGCGCGCGGCATCGGTGCGCTTGCCTTTGATCACGATGACGAAGAGATCTGTCTGGCGTGCCTTTTTCAGATCGGCCGGAGAACCGTCGGGCCGGTAGATCGTGCGGCTGACCGTGTATCCCTTGCTCTCGGCCGGCAGATCGCTCTTCGGCACGCCGGTCATCGAGATCGTCCGCCACGCCGGGCCGGTGCCGCGATTGGCGATCGTCGCGGGCGCGGTGCCGCTGCCGAGCGGCCGCCTCAGATAGAGCGGCTCGCCGCGGGTCTGTGGCGCGGCGTCGTTCTCGGCGACGGTCATGGTGCCGCCGGTGGCGCGGGCCGCCGCCTCGGCCGCCATCAGCAGCCAGGCCTGCTCCTGCGTGCTGGTGCGTCCGGCATGCGCGAACAATTCGGCGATGCGGTCCATCACCGCGGTCAGCCGCGGCTCGGCGTCGCGGTTGCCGGCGGCAAAGGCGAGCACCGCGGCGCTGTCGCGCAGATCGCTGCCGTAATCGACATAGCGCAGGCCGACCGGCCGCTTTGGCGGCGGCGCGAAGGCCGCGTCGTAAGCTGCCGCGGCGCGTGCCGTGTCGCCGTATTGCGCCAATGCCGCCGCCAGTTGCGCCTTGGCCAATTGCGTCGGCAGAGCGGCCATCTTCGTGTCGTTGAAGTAGCGCAGCGTCGCCAGATCATCGGCTTTGGCGCGTGCCAGCACGTAATGGGCGTAGGCCAGCGCCGGCAATTCCTTGGCCTCGGTGCGGTCCTGCCGAACATAGTCGCGCAGCCATCCCAGGGCCGATTTCACCGCGTAATCCGGCACCGTCCTGTTGTGCTCCTTGGCGCGCATCAGGAAATCGGTGGCATAGGCGTCGAGCCACGGCACCGTGTCGTCGGTCTCGTTCCATACCCCGAAGCTGCCGTCCGAGCGCTGCAATTCGAGGACGTGGCCGATCGCGCGGTCGATCGCCTCGCCCGGTGCGAAGCCGGGATCGGTGCGCCACAACCCGGCGACCGCCTCGACGTAGAGGAGGGGCAGGGCCCGGCTGGTGGTCTGTTCCAGGCAACCATAGGCATACCGGTCGAGCGCCCGCAGCAGCCCGGGCACGTCCCAATCCGGTCGCGGGCTGACCGACAGCAACGCCTCGGCCGTCCCCGGCAGGAACTCGTCGGCGCCGCCATCGTCGAGTGTGACGCTCTGGCCCGGTTCGAGCCGCCCGACAAAGCGGCGCAGCTGATACGCCTGGGCCGGGCGCACCCCGACCGTGAAATCGCGCGCGATATGCAGGTCGCCGGGGCCGGTCAGCTCCAAACGCAGCGCGACATTGCCGATCGTCGTCGCCGACAGCGGAAAGCCGCCGCTGAACCCTTCCGCCACCCCGAGCGGGATCGTGCGCTCGGTCGGCCCGGCGAAGGCGCCGGCGCCGCTGGCCGCGAGTTTGAGGCGATATTCGCCGGCCGTGCCTTCGAGGTTGTTGATGACGATGCCGACCTGGCCGTTGTCGCCGGGCGCCAGAAAGCGCGGCAACGACACCATTGTCACGACCGGGTCGCGCACCGTCATCGCGCCGCTCGCCGAACCGAGCTTGCCGGCGGAATAGGCGACCGCCATCAGCCGCAGCTGCCCCTGGAAATCCGGGACGTCGAAACGAATTTTCGCGGCGCCGTCGGCATCGAGCTGGACGATGCCCGAGAATAGCGCCACGACCCGGCTGCTCTTGTCCGGCAGACCGGCGACCGAGCGCTTTGCGAAACCGTCGCCGCCGCTGCGCAATACGCCGACTCCATTGGCGCGCGTGTCGATCAGCCTGCCGTACAGATCGCGCAGCTCGACCCCGAGCCGGCGCTTGCCGAAATAGTATTTTTCCGGCGCCGGGCTGTCGAACTCGGTCAGTTTCAGCACCGCCTCGTCGACCGCGGCGAGCGTGACATACGCCTCCTCGTTGGCAGCGAGCCCAGCCACCTTGATCCCGATCTCGGCTGGCCCGCGCGGCCGCGCCACGTCGGGCGCGGTGAGCGCGACCGACAGCGTGCGCGGGCTGGCATCGATGCCGAGCCAGGCGACCCCGACGGCGCGCCCCGGACCGCGCGGCGCGGACGCATTAGGTCCAGGCGCAGCCGCACCTTGCGGCCGGTAGGCGCTGACCAGCGCGTAGACGCCGGTGCCCCACGCCGCATCGACCGGCACCTCGATCGTCATGCCTTCCGCCGGCAGGGTGACGGATCGCAATGTCAGAATCCGGTCGGAGGCGATCGCCAGCTCGGCCTCGCCGGCGAAGGTTGCCTTGACGAACAGCTTGGCGGTCTCGCCCACCTGATAGCTCGGCTTGTCGAGCGCCGCTTCCAGCTTGTCCGGCACATCCGGCAACGCGCCCTCGACCCACCAGCCGACATGAAAGCGCAGGCTCGATTGCGCGCCGCTCGCCGGATCGCTGATCTCCCAGCGGTAGCGCCCGGCCGGCAGGTTTCGCGACAATGCCGCAGCACTGTTGGCGGCGATGTCGAGCACGCCGGTTTCCATCGGCTGATCGCGCCGCTGCACGCGGTGCCGCCAGCTGCCGTTGACCGAATACCAGCTGTATTGCCAGTTCTCCCGCAGCAATTCCCAGTGCAAGCCATTAGCCGCCACCCGCTTGCCGTCGGCATCGAGCGCGATGACGTCGATATTGGCGGGTTGCCCCTCCGGCACCGCGTCGTCGCCGGCCGGCGAGCGCAGCCCGATCGCCAGCGGGCGTTGCCGGATCGGCCGGGTCACGCTCTCGGCGACGGCGCGGCCGCTCGGCTCGAACACGCTGACCCGGAACGTCGCGGCCAACGGTTTCGTCAGATCGGGCAGATCGGTCAGGTTCAGCGTCGCGGTCGATTTGCCGTCGGCATCGGTCGCCAGAGGGTCGAGGTCCTTGCGGTCGCTGGTGAACTCCTCGCCGACCAGGCCGAATTGGAAACCGGGCTCGTTCGGGAACGGCGCTTCGTCGAACCCGATTGCCGCCTGCGCCTCGACGGCGAGGCCGACCCCGGGCGCGCCGTAGTAATAGCGGGCGGCGACCCCGACCAGGTACGGCTCGCCCGGCTTCACCGGTTTGTCGCTCGCCGACAGCTCGACCTTGAGCTGCGGCGGCACGAAATCCTCGACGCTGAATTCGATGCTGCCGATCGCCGGCGCTTTCGGGTCGAGCTTCAATTCGGCATGCCAGGTGCCGACCCGCGCATCGCGCGCCAGCGCGTAGGTGACGTCGTGCGCGCCGAGCCTGTCGCCGGTCAGCTGGTGGCGATCGACCTCGACCCCGTCCGGCCGCAACAGGCGGAACGTCACCGGCAGCCCGGCGACCGAATTCGCCTTGTCGTCGCGCACCAATGCCATCAGGTGCACGCTCTCGCCCGGACGGTAGATGCCGCGGTCGGTGTAGAGGTAGGCGTCGACCGGACCCGGGGGCGCCCGGCCGCTGACCCCGCGGTCGGACAAATCGAACGCGGCGCGGCCGATTTCGAGGAAGTTGAAATCGCCCTCGGCGCCGTAGGCCATCACCGCGAACGGCTCGTCGCCGCCGCGGCCGCGCAACATCGCGCCGGGGATGCGGGCGAGCCCGTCGGCGTCGGTCGTCGCCGTGGTCAGCTCGCCATTGTTGCGCGCGTAAAGCCGCAGCGTGACGCCCTTTAGAGGCTTCGCGTCGGCCAGCGAGCGTACCGCCACCGCCATGCCGTCGGTCCCGCTGTAGGCGGTCAGCCCAAGATTGGAGACCAGCACCCAATTGGTCGCCGGCGTGCGGCTGTCGCTCTCCTTGGCGTCGGCCCGCTCGACGACCGCGAGATAGACGCCGGGCGCCTTGTCGCGCAGCATCTCGTTGAGCGGGATCGCGGTGACCACCGGCCGGTTGCGCGGTCCCGTAATCGTCATCTCGCCCTGCCAGAGGAGGCTGCCGGCCTGGTTGATGATTTCGTCGACATCGTCGGTGCCGAAGCTCATCGTCAGCTTGTCGGCATTGATGCTCGGGACGAGGTTGCGGTCGTTGACCCGCACCAGCCGGAGCTTGACGCGGTCGAGATTGATCGTGGTCACCGGCAGCCCGGCGCTGCCTTCGCGCGGCAGCACATAGCCGGCCCCGGCAAAGCTGATCGTCGGCTTGCGGTCGGGGATGACGACCCGCCCCCGGAACGTCTCCGGCATCGTCTCGCCGCTCGCCGCGGGAAACCCGGCGAGCAATTCGATCTGGTAGGTCTCGCCGTGCTTCAGCCCGTCGAGGCACAGCGTGTCGCCGCGCGCGGTGACGATGCCGTCGAGCGCCGGCTCGCTGCGCACGAACGTGCCGTACGACAGATCGGCCTTCGGCGCGATCTTCTCGTTGAGGCGCAGACAGGCGCGCGGGCTGTCGGCCTCGGCCTGGATCTCGACCTTGGTGACGCGGAACGCGACGAGCCGCTTCAATTGCTCGACGCGCTCGGCGACCGCCGGCGCTTTGGTCAGCGCGAGACCCGCGTTAAAGACCGCGAGCGCGTCCTTCAGCTGGTCGTGCCGGTCGTAATCGCGGCCGATGATGAACAGCGCGGTGCCACGCTCGACCGGATCCACCGATTTGGCATAGGCGTTGTAGGCCGCGGCCAAGGTGTGGTCGTCGCCGGCCGCCGCCAGACTTTGCGCCAGGCGCAGCCAGACCAGCCCGTCATCGGCGCCATAGGCGATCGCCCGGCTCAGATCGTCGATCGCCTGGGGATAGCGCTTCGCCCGGTACTCTTCGTCCGCATCCTTGCGAAGCCGTGGAATCAACGTCGGCTGTCGCTTGTTCGCCGGAACGTTGCTAACGATCTCCTGGCGGTAATTGACGCCCGCCTCGGCCAGCTCCTTCGACTGATACTCCTGCGCGAGGGCGGGCGCGGCGAACAGCACCAGCAACAAAACCGAAAGTGCGCGCAGCATCATCCATCCCCCACGACAAGCGTCGGGAGGCTAGCACCGCAATGCACGGGCGGGAATTGCCGGTTGCAAGGCTACCGAAGCTGCACGGCCGTCTGCCGCAGTCCATAACCAGTGCGTGGCGTGAAATCTCCGCGCCGCAGCGCGTAGTTCTGCCCCAACAAATAGATTTGCGGTTCCAGGATCATGCCGTCGTATTGCAGCGTATGGGCCGGATCGCGGATGAACAGCGTCGCGAATTCGTCCTTGAGCGCCGGCGCGGCGATGATCCTGCGATATTCGGCAGCCGTGGTTTTGACGATCCTGACCGCCGGGTCGGCGCGTGAGCTGAAGTTGTTCAAGTAGTTTGCCCAGTCGCCGTAGGCTTCATCGGCGGGGTCGGGGTGCCCCGCGCCGACCACCACCAAAACGACGCCCATTCCGTTCCGCAGCGCGCCCTCGATCGCCTCGCGCGGTCCGGCAGCGGGGCCGGGACAGGGCAGGATCAGGCCGAGCAGCAGGACGAAAAGCCAACTCGCCCCCGCCACACGCGTCCGGCGGCGCATCACAGACCGCTAGACCTGGCGCATCGGATGCTGCTTTTCAAAGCAGCGCTGCGCGAAGAAGAACGTCATGTCGTAATTTTCGCTGTTCGGGTCCAGGAAATCGTCGAAATGCGGAGGATCCACCTTCGAGAAATCGCCACCCCATCGCAGCCCGTTGGCTTTGACGGCGGCGATTAACTTGTCGGCGTCATCGGTCTCCGTGCCGTTCTTGAACATGTCGGAGGTGTTGACGGTGTCGCCATCGACGATGTTGAGATCGACGGCATGGCCAACCAGGTGCTGGGACCTGGTTGCCGGGGGTACAACCGCGCCAGTCGGCGGTACGCCCTCGCGGCGGAAGGTCTGGTTGATGCGAAGCATCACCCCCGCCCTTTTTGCTTCGTCATTCATCGCGCCGCTGAGCGCGCCGGCAAAATCCTCGTGCACAAGCACCTCACCGTCCTTCGCCGAGGGATAGGTGAGTGTTTCGAAGGTATCGGCCGTATCGACGTTCGACAACGGGGCGATATTCAGCCGCACCAGCGGCGAGGTCGTAACGAAATTGCCCGTCTGCCATTCCTGAATGAGCGCCGCCGTCTGAGCACTACACATGCCAGGGGTCCCGGTGTTTGCCGCCGGATAGTCGGAAATTATCCCCGAGGAGGGTGGGCTGCCCGACGGCAGCTTCAGACGGCGGCGGAGGTTATTGATGTACCACTGAAACCGCTTCAACCCTTGTTGGGTGTGAGCGCCGAATTGGCCGTCGGCGGCAAAGGTCAGGGTTCCGAGCGCGATCAGGGCAGCTTGCAATTCCTTGACCGGGGTCCCGCTTAAGGTCGGCCGAACGCTGCCTCCCCACAGCCGCTTTGCATCATTGTCGCCTGATCGCAGGGTTATGGTACCAAGGTTTTGCAGGCCGATCGGTTGAGTCGCTGCGGAAATCGCCATTTCCTTCTCCGGAGTAGAGGCCGTCCCGTTCGCACGCAGCATAGCGTGGCGGCGGCTCCCGCGTCATTCCCCGGACCCAGACCAGCGGTGCGCGATCCCTTGAGCCTCCGCCCGAAACTGTAGCACTGTGCCGCGATCCAGCAGCGACCCCCCAAGCGGAGAAACTTCATGAAAATCGGTTTTGTCGGGCTCGGCATCATGGGCCGGCCCATGGCCCACAATTTGATGAAAGGCGGGCACCAGCTGTTCGTCTACGGCAAGCGCACCGTCCCGCCGGAGATCCGCGAGGGCGCGACGGTCTGCGACACGCTGAAAGCGGTCGCCGAAGCGGCCGAGGTGATCATCATCATGGTGCCGGACACCCCCGATGTGCAGAACGTGCTGTTCAGCCCCGACGGGGTCGCGGCCGGCTTGAAGCCGGGCAAGACAATCGTCGACATGAGCTCGATCTCGCCGATCGAGACCAAGGTGTTCGCCGCCGAGATCGTGCAGAAGGGCTGCGACTATGTCGACGCGCCGGTGTCGGGCGGCGAGGTCGGCGCCAAGGCCGCCTCGCTGACGATCATGGTCGGCGGCTCGGAGGCCGCGTTCAACCGGGTCAAGCCGCTGTTCGAGCTGATGGGCAAGAACATCACGCTGGTCGGCGATATCGGCGCCGGCCAGACCACCAAGGTCGCCAACCAGATCATCGTGGCGCTGACGATCGAGGCGGTCGGCGAGGCCTTGCTGTTCGCCTCCAAGGCCGGCGCCGACCCCGCCAAGGTGCGTCAGGCGCTGATGGGCGGCTTCGCCGCCTCGCGCATCCTCGAAGTGCATGGCGAGCGCATGATCAAGCGCACCTTCGATCCGGGCTTCCGCATCGAACTGCACCAGAAGGATCTGAGCCTCGCCTTGTCCGGTGCGCGAGCGCTCAATTTGTCGCTGCCCAACACCGCGACGACGCAGGAATTGTTCAACGCCGCCGCCGCGCTCGGCGGAAAGGGCTGGGACCATTCCGGCCTCGTCCGCGTCCTCGAACACCTCGCCGGCCACGAAGTCGCGAAGGGGTAACCCCGGGTTCGACGCTTCCGCGCCGTTCTCACGCTTCTCGCGCGCGGTGGTTTACCGGCTGTCGTAGGCTTAGCGCCGTGGGTGGTCGACGACTGCGGCGCTCCGGCCTATCCTTGCTTCAGAATTGCGGGGTAGGGATGCGCGCGAGAGCGATTCTGGCGCTGGTAGCGATCACTGGCCTTATCGGGTGCGGGTCACGAGTGACCAGTGGTGCGCCTCCGCAACCGCAGGTTTCCGACGTTGAGATCGCGGCCGCAGAGGTTGCGCAGGTGAAGGCATCGCAAAGGGCGAAGCTGTGCGAGGCTGATAGCTTCGGATCGCCGGAATTCGTCAAAAGCCGACTCGATCAAGCTCGCGATAGCTTGGTCCTACTCAAACGAGACCGGCAGCGGGCAGAAGCCGAGTGGGGGGCTTATTTGGTCGGCGAAGCGGAGGGACGCATTCGCGACTGTGAGCGCCGAGTGACGGAGTGGCGAAAATTCGAGGAAAAATTGGCAAATGTCGAAGCTGCGCGCGCTGCCGGCGAGCGGCGTGAGAGAGCACGAGCGCAAGAAAAATCGCGGCGCGAATCGGCAGAACTTCAGGCACGTGTCGAACGGGAGCGCGAAGCCTGCCTTGCAAAAGAGTCGATCCGGATCGGAATGCGCCCAGGCGAGGTCATTGCGAGCCGTTGGGGACGTCCATCAAAGGTAAATGAGACCGAGACGGCCTCGCGCATCAGCCAGCAGTGGGTTTATGAAGGTCGTTGGGACGAGGCGCGGTGCTCGTATGTAGATCTAACCGGTGCACGCTACCTCTACTTTGAAAACGGCGTTCTGGTTACGATCCAGCGCTAGGCAAGGTGAGATCATTCTAACCGTGCGCATTCTCGAACACCTCGCCGGCCACCCCGTCGCAAAGGGGTAAGCGGCTCTTCGGACCGCGGGCGTCTCGCCCGCACAGGGGCGGCCGGGACGGCCGTGATCTTATTGGCTGCTACCGCCCCAACACCTTGTCGAGCGTCTTGACCGCGTTGTCGGGGCCGGGCTGCTCTTCCGCCTCGGCCGCGGCGAGGTAGTCGTAGAGCCGGGCGATCGCGGCGTAGATGTCGCGCGACGGCGGGTTGGCGCCGAGGAAATCGGAGATCTCCTCCATCTCGGCGACCCAGCGGTAGGCCTTGTCGTACATCCGCGGGATGCTGTTCTTCAGATAGCCGAAGATCTGCGGCTGGCTCGACGACAATTCGGCGACCAAGGCCTCGGCGCAGCCGAAGCGGGCGGCGCCGAGCATCATCGCCGAGCCGAGCGAGGTGATGCCCTTGGTGATCCCGGCATAGCTCATCTTGAGCCCCGAGGCGGCGCCGATCGGCCCATCGATCGCGCGCCAGTCGAGCCCCCAATCGCGCAACACCTTGGTCTCGCCGACCGCCGGGCCCGAGGCGTAGATCGCCGGCCCGTTGTAGCCGTCACGCGGCGGCCCGCCGATGATGCCGCCATCGACAAATTTGGCGCCGGTCGGCTCGACGATCGCCGCGACCCGCTCGGCGGTCTGCGGGCTGATCGCGTTGCAATCGACATAGATCGGCTTCTTCGCCAAAGCCGACAGCGCCGGCGCCAGCTGCCGCGCCAAATTCTCGGCCTCGCCCGGCGGCAGGATCGACAGGATGAAATCGGCGCCGTCGAGCAATGCCTTTTCGTCGGCGGCCGGCTTCATGCCCGCGGCGCGGGCGCGCTCGGCGCTGGCGGCGCTGCGCCCGGACAACAGCGTGCGTACCTCGGCGCCGCGCTCATTGAGGCGCTTGCCGACCCCCGACCCCATCATGCCCTGCGCCACGACCGCGATGGTGATGCTCATGTCCCGAACCTCATTGAGCCGGTAAATTACCCGTACGGTAGTAAAATCGGCGTCCCGGCGAAAGCCGGGACCCACCCCTCCGCGCCCGAGACCGCTGAAAAGTGGATCCCGGCTTTCGCCGGGACACCAATCAGGATGTCCAGTCCTGGGAGAGGATTCACCGTGGCTAAACCGCCGCCAATGCTCGGGTGATGTCGGCCACCAGATCGGTTTCGCCCTCGAGCCCGGCCGAGAGCCGCACCAGCGCGTCGCCGATGCCGAGCGCCTCGCGCTCTTCCGGCTTCAGCCGCGAATGCGTCGTCGTCGCCGGATGGGTGATCAGGCTTTTCGAATCCCCGAGATTGTTCGAGATGTCCACGAGTTGCAGCGCGTCAAGGAAGCGGAAGCAGGCCTCCTTGTCGCCGGCGATGTCGAAGGCGACGACGGTGCCGCCCGCGCTCATCTGGCGCCGCGCCAGCTCGTATTGCGGATGGCTCGGCAGGCCGGGATAGATGACCCGATTCGCCTTCGGATGGCTTTCGAGAAACCGCGCGATCGCCTCGGCGGTGCGGCATTGCCGCTCGACCCGCAATTCCAGGGTTTCGAGCCCCTTCAGCAGCAGCCAGGCGTTGAACGGGCTCATCGACGGCCCGGTGTGGCGGTAGAACAGGCCGAGATCGTCCTTGACGTATTTCTCGCTGGCGAGGATCGCCCCGCCCAAGGCGCGTCCCTGGCCGTCGATGTGCTTGGTCGCCGAATAGACGACGACATCGGCGCCGAGCGCCAAGGGCTTCTGCAACAGCGGCGTCGCGAACACGTTGTCGACGACCAGGATGCCGCCGGCCCGATGGGTCAGCCGCGCCACCTCGGCGAGGTCGATGATCTCCATCGCCGGGTTCGACGGGCTCTCGCAGAACGTCAGGGCCGCACCCGGCGCCAGCGCCGCCTCCCAGGCCGACAGATCGCGGCCGTCGACCTGCACCGTCTCGATGCCCCAGCGCGGCAAGAGTTCGGCGACGATGTAATGGCACGAGCCGAACAGCGCGCGGCTCGCCACGACCCGCTGTCCGGCGCGCAATTTGCACAACAGCGCCGCGAACACCGCGGCCATACCGCTCGCCGTCGCGCGGCACGCCTCGGCGCCCTCGATCAGCCGCAGCCGCTCCTCGAACATCGTCACGGTCGGGTTGCGGTAGCGCGAATAGACGTAGCGCGACCCGTCCTGCTTGAAGGCGGCCTCGGCCTCGGCGGCGCTGCCGTAGACAAAGCCCGAGGTCATGAACAATGCCTCGGAGGTTTCCTCATAGGCGCTGCGCTCGCTGCCGCCGCGCACCAGGAGGGTGGCGGGGCTGAGCTCGGCGATAAGCTCGGGCGGCAGGATCGGCTTCGGCATCGGCGCTCTCCTACGGGCCGGGCCGCACGCCGATCGGGACAACAAAAAACCCCGGTCCGCGCGGGCCAGGGCTCTTTCAACAGTCCCCGACCTTTTAGCGCATTATTTTACGTGGTCGCGCAAGCCGGTCGGCTCAAATCACCACGAACTATTGCTTGGTAGCCCGCCGGTCCGCCAGATGTCAAGCCTGAGAGCGTCCAACCACAACCGTTCATGGCCGGGCTTGCCCCGGCCATCCACGACATGGGACTCGCTCAACGGAAGAGCGAGTATTCGGGATGCCGGACGGCTAGGTTACATTATGACGAACCATGTGGATGGCCGGGCCAAGCCCGGCCATGAACGAAGGGGAGGACGCCTGAAAAGATGGAGTCATTGAATCGATCCCGCTTCCATTATCGCCTCGGCGTCAATCAGCCGGCGCACAGCCCGACAGCGCAGCGGCTTGCCGAGATGGCCGAGGCGATCGGCCGCGACACCGATGGCGAGTTCCGGCTCGACGTGTTCCCGGAAAGCCGGCTCGGCCCCGACCCGCAGATGTTCGCCGACGTGCAGAAGGGGGCGCTCGATTTCTACCTCGCCGGCGCGACCCTCGGCGGCATCGCGCCGTCGAGCGCATTGCCGCTCCTGCCGTTCACCTTCGCCGACAACGCCGCGGTGTTCGCGGCGCTCGACGGCGCGCTCGGCGACGTGATCCGCGGTGAGCTCGCCGCCGCGGGTCTGCATGCCTTCCGTCACTGCTGGCTGAACGGCTTTCACCACATCACGACCAGCAACCGGCCGATCCGCGACGCCGACGATTTCGCCGGCCTGAAGATCCGCACCCCGGGCGGCGAGCTGGCCGCCGATTTCTTCCGCACCTTGGGCGCCGAGCCCGGCATGGTGCCGTTCAGCGGCATGTACGAGGCGCTGAAGGCCAAGACCTTCGACGGCCAGAGCGACCCGCTCGGCGTCGTGCAATCGCTGCGGCTCGACGAGGTGCAGACCTATCTGAGCCTGACCGGCCATTGGTGGTCGGGCTTCACCCTGTTGTCCCATGGCGCGGCGTGGCAGGCGCTGCCGCGCGACATCCAGACGGTCGTCGAGCGCAACGCCGAGCGTTTCGCCAAACTGCAGCGCCAGGATGTCGAGGCGATCAACCACGCCGGCGAGGCCGAACTGGCGCGCCGCGGCATGATCGTCAACCGCGCCGATGCCGCGAGCATCCGCACAAGGCTCGGCGATTTCTACGCCCGCTGGCGGGCACGCTTCGACCCCGCTGTCTGGGCATTGACCGGCGCCCCCGATTAGCCCGGTGTCGGTTCCTCCTCCGCGAAGCGGGGGAGGGGGACCATGCGGAGCATGGTGGAGGGGGCATAGAGCCCCGCAAAATGCACGAGGGACCGGCAGGAGTTCCGCGCGCCATGCTCTGCCCCCTCCGGCTCGCTTCACTCGCCACCTCCCCCGCAAGGCGGGGGAGGAGCCGCTGTCCGGCTCCCTTGGGTGACGAATCCCGCGAGCAGAGCTTCCGTTGGAGCTTAGCCCGGCAGCGCGAGCCGCCGGCCGGCCCAGGCCGGGCGCGGCAATGCCGCATGCGCCGTCGTCCAGGCGGCGACCCGCTGACGTAGCTCGGGTGGGAACGGGCTGACCCGGCGCGCCCGGAGATCGATATGCAGGAACATCAATTCCTGCGTCGCCGAGCGCTCGCCGTCTCTAAGCCGGAACATCTCGTGCCCGAGATGCAGGCGCTTGTCGTCCGAGCCGAGGATCTGCGTCGCGATCCGCACCCGCTCGCCGACCAGTAGCTCGCGCTCGTAAAGATTGTGGGTCTCTACGACAAAAGTGCCCTTCTCCTCGTCGCGGCGATAATCGAGGCCAAGCCCGAGCTCGTCGAACAGCAGATCGGTCGCCCGATCGAACAGCACGACGTAATAGGCCAGGTTCAGATGGCCGTTCCAGTCGATCCATTCCGGCAGGACCTCGCCTTCGAATCGCTGATAGGGCGCCGGGATCGTCATTGCGCAAGGTCCAGGTTCGGGTGCGGGCGAAAAGCTTTTACCGCCCTGGGCCGGCGGGCGCGAGGGCTGGTCTCAGGTTGCCTCAATACGACGGTTTCGTTACATTCCGGCGCGCGTGAAGCCTCGGGGCCCGGCCCGATGGTGCCGCTTGATGCCACCGGCTGATGAAAATCCTGACCTGCAACAGCAATCGGCCTCTGGCCGAGGCGATTTCGGCCTATCTCGGCCTGTCCCTGACCAGGGCCAGCGTGCGGCGCTTCTCCGACATGGAGGTGTTTGTCGAGATCCAGGAGAATGTCCGCGGCGAGGATGTTTTCGTGATTCAGTCGACTTCCTATCCGGCCAACGACCACCTGATGGAGCTGCTGGTCAGCCTGGACGCGCTGCGGCGCAGCTCGGCGCGGCGGATAACCGCCGTCGTCCCGTATTACGGCTACGCCCGCCAGGACCGCAAGACCGGCTCCAGAACGCCGATTTCGGCCAAGCTGGTCGCCAACATGATCACCACCGCCGGCGCCCACCGGGTTCTGACCATCGATCTGCATGCCGGGCAGATCCAGGGCTTTTTCGATATCCCGACCGATAACCTCTACGCCGAGCCGGTGCTGGTGAAGGACATCCAGGAAAACCATGCTGGTCAGGATCTCGTCATCGTCTCACCCGATGTCGGCGGCGTGTTCCGCGCCCGCCAGATCGCCCGCCGGGTCGATGCCGATCTGGCGATCATCGACAAAAGGCGCGAGCGCGCCGGCGTCTCCGAGGTCATGAACATCATCGGCGACGTCGCCGGGCGGCGCTGCATCCTGGTCGACGACATCGTCGACAGCGCCGGCACCTTGTGCAACGCCGCCGAGGCGCTGATGGACAACGGCGCCGAGGGCGTTTATGCCTATGTCACGCATGGGGTGCTGTCGGGTGGTGCGGTGGCGCGGGTCGCCGCCTCGCCGATCAAGATGCTGGTGCTGACCGACAGCATCGTCGCGACCGAGGCGGTGCGGCTGTCGCACAATGTCCGGCAGCTGACGATCGCGCCGCTGATGGCCGAGGCGATCCTGCGGATCAGCGAGGAACGTTCGGTTTCGAGCCTGTTCGATTGAATTACAACGGGCGGCGTTGGCGGCGGCAGAACTGACCGCCGGCCGCCATGCTGTGTTGGCCAAGCTGTTGTTGGATAGAGGAGCGACAAGTCAATGCCCGAGATCATCAGCCTCAGCGCCGAGCCGCGCGAGCGCGTCGGCAAGGGCGCGGCCCGGGCGATGCGGCGCGCGGGGCGCGTCCCCGCGATCGTCTATGGCGACAAGAAGGACCCGGTGCTGATCAGCCTGGAGCCGCGCGAATTCGGTCGCGCGCTGGCGCGGCCGGGCTTCTTCGCGCATCTGATCGACCTCAAGCTCGACGGCACGACGCACCGTACCCTGCCGCGCGAGGTGCAATACCATCCGGTAACCGATGCGCCGCTGCATGTCGATTTTCTGCGGGTTGGCGCCGGCGCCCAGGTGACCGTGGCCATCCCGGTCGTGTTCATCAATCACGAGCGCGCTCCCGGGCTGCGCCGCGGCGGCATCCTCAACATCGTGCGGCACGACATCGAGATGGTCTGCTCCGTCGACAATATTCCGGAGCGCATCGTCGTCGATCTCGACGGCCTCGACATCGGTGACAGTCTTCATCTGGGTGCGGTCGCGATACCCGAAGGGGCTCGCCCGGTGATCCAGGAGCGCGACTTCACGATCGCGACGATCGGCGCGTCCTCGGCGGCCCGCGAAGAGGCGGCAGCCGCCGCCGCCGCGGCAGCGACCGCCGCGGCCGCGCCGCCCGAGGTCGAGGGCGAGCAGCCGGCGCCCGCTGCGCCTGGAGCTGCCCCTGGAGCCGCGCCCGGATCGGCGCCCGGGTCGGCGCCCGGATCCGCGCCGTCGTCCTGAACCTCTGTCAGGCGATGCGCCTGATCGTCGGGCTCGGCAATCCGGGTTCGCGCTATGCTCGCAACCGCCACAATATCGGCTTCATGGCCGCCGATGCGATCGCCCGGCGCTATGGCTTCCCGGCGTTTCGCGACCGCTTCAAGGGCGAGCTTGCGGAGGGGGTGATTGCCGGGGCGCGGCGGCTGCTGTTGCGCCCGCAAACCTTCATGAACGATTCCGGCGAGTCGGTGCTGGCGGCGATGAGCTTCTACAAGATCCCGCCGGAGGACATCGTCGTGATCCATGACGAGCTCGATTTGCGGCCGGGCAAGGTGCGGGTCAAGCGCGGCGGCGGCAATGCCGGCCACAACGGGTTGCGCTCGATCGACGCGATGATCGGCCCTGATTACTGGCGGGTCCGCATCGGCATCGGCCATCCCGGCATCAAGGAGCTGGTCCACCCCTACGTGCTGCAGAATTTCACGCCCGACGAGGCGCGGCTGATCGTGATGCCGTTGCTCGACGCGGTCTCCGAGACGATGCCGCTGCTGGCCGAGGGCGCGCCCGACGCCTTCATGAGCGAGGTGGCGCGCCGTTTCACGCCGCCCGAGCCCCCCGACGAAGCCAAGCCCGGCGATAAGCCCGCATAAAATGAATGCGTCCCGGCGCAGGCTGGGACCCAATTTCCAGCCGACTCGCATTCTGATACGTAGGTCCCGGCCTGCGCCGGGACCTATATGCGACGCAGCCTGGATATAGCTGCCTTCGACCCTAAATAGCAGCGTCATGGCCGGACTTGGTCCGGCCATCCACGAATCAATCGTCCAGCGGTTTTCGTGGATGACCGGGTCAAGCCCGGTCATGACGTTTTGGTGTGGGAGAGACATGGGCTTCAACTGCGGTATCGTCGGTTTGCCGAATGTCGGCAAATCAGCTCTGTTCAACGCGCTGACCGCGACCCAGGCGGCCGAGACAACGAAATATGCGTTCTCGACGCGCGACGCCAATGTCGGGCGGGTCGCGGTCCCCGACGAGCGGCTGAATGTGTGCGCCCGCCTCGCGAAATCGGCGAAGATAATCCCGACCCAGCTCGAATTCGTCGACATCGCCGGCCTGGTGCGCGGCGCCTCGAAAGGGCAGGGCCTCGGCAACCAGTTTCTCGGCCATCTCCGCGAAGTCGATGCAATCGCCCATATCGTGCGCTGCTTCGAGGACGACAACGTGGTCCACGTCGAGGGCTCGGTCGATCCGCTCCGCGACGCCGAGACGGTCGAGACCGAGCTGATGCTAGCCGATCTCGAGAGCCTCGAGCGGCGCGCCGTCGCGCTGCAAAAACGCGCCCGCGGTAGCGACAAGGAGGCGCGCGCGCTGCTCGGAATCGTCGAGCCGGTGCTGGCGAGTTTGCAGGAGGGCGTGCCGGCGCGCCGCGCCCCGCTGACACCGGAGCAGCAAAGCGAGCTGAAGGTGCTGCAATTATTGAGCGCCAAGCCGGTGCTCTACATCGCCAATGTCGATGAGGAAGCCGCCGCGACCGGCAACGAGCTGAGTCGCCGGATCGCCGATTACGCCGCCACCCAAGGGGCGGAGACGGTGGTGATCTCGGCGGCGATCGAAGCCGAGCTCGCCGTGCTCGCCGACCCAGCCGAGCGGGACGAATACCTCGCGACGCTCGGCCTTGGCGAGACCGGGCTCGACCGGGTGATCCGCACCGGCTATGCGCTGCTCGATCTGATCACGTTTCTGACGGCTGGTCCGAAGGAGGCGCGCGCCTGGACCATCCCGCGCGGCACCAAGGCGCCGCAGGCCGCCCGGGTCATCCACAGCGATTTCGAAAAGGGCTTCATCCGCGCCGAAACCATCGCCTACGCCGATTTCGTCGCCCACAACGGCGAGCAGGGCGCCAAGGACGCCGGCAGGATGCGGCTCGAAGGCGCCGATTACGTCGTGCAGGACGGCGACGTCATGCATTTCCGCTTCAACGTGTAACTGCCTGACGTTGCACCTCACCGCGCGTCCCGGCGAAAGCCGGGACCCATCGGTCCGTGCCCGAGACGGCGAGGAATGGGTCTCAGCTTTCGCCGCGACGCGGGACCCATAGGGCGGCGAGGCGTTAGCGGACAAACCCCTCTCGACAGGAGCTCCCGATGGCGGTCATTCCCGAGAATTTTCTCGACCTGCTGCAGCAGAAGAAGGCGTTCGCCAATCTCGCGACGATCATGAAGGACGGCTCGCCGCAGGTGACCCCGGTGTGGTTCGACTACACCGGCGGCATGATCCGCGTGAATACCGCCAAGGGCCGGGTCAAGGCGCGCAATCTGCGGGAAGGAGCGGCGGTCGCGCTGTCGATCATGGACCCCGACAATGCCTACCGCTACATCCAGATCCGCGGCCAGGTGAAGCGCGTTGTCGAACCGGGCGCCGACAAGCACATCGATTCCCTGGCGAAGAAATATCTCGGCAAGGACAAGTACCCGTTCGCTCAGCCGGGCGAGGTGCGGGTCATGTACGAGATCGAGCCGCGCGCCGCCAACGCGATGGGCTGACCCGAGCGCCGTGTGGTATGGCTCGGGCGATCGCATCCCGGGCCTAGGATGACCGCCTCCGCCGACCCGCACCGCACCGCGCCCCGCCTCGCCTTCGGCGTCGATCCGAGCCGGCCGGAGCGCTACAGCCTGCGCCAGGCGCGCTATGCCGCGCTGGCCGACGACATCAGCGAATGGGCCGGCGCCGCCGCACGGCGCGGTGAAACCTTGGCGCTGCTCGATGTCGGCTGCGGCTGGGGACCGTTGCTGCGCCACCTCGACACCAAGCCCCATTTCGACAACATCGCGATCTCCGCCGCCGACGTAACCGATGCGGCGCTGTACCGCAAAGACCTCTACCGCGACTATGTGATCGGTGATTTGACCGGCGGCTATCCCGAGATCCCGTCCGAGCATTACGACGTCGTGGTCTGTGAGCAGGTGCTCGAGCATCTCGCCGCGCTCGACACCGCGATCGCGACGCTGGTGCGGATGCTGCGCCCCGGCGGAACCTTGGTGATTGGCGTGCCGATCTTCCCGCCACCCCTGCACCTCGCCCGGAAGCACCTGGTGCCATTGCTGCCGCACGCGCTGCGTCCCGACGACTCGACGCATCAGCAGGCGTTTTCGCTCGCCTCGTTTTTGCGCGAGCTGCGCCAGCAACCCACGCTGACCGTCGAGACGGTGCGCGGCTTCCGCATCGTCTCCGGCGGCCTGCTGCGCCCGCTCGAAAATTACCGCTGGTGGTGGCGGTTCAACCGCCGTCTCGGCGAGCTGTTGCCGGCGCTGTGCATCGAGGCGCAAATCATCGCCCGGAAAGCAACCTGATTCACCACGGAGGCACAGAGGACACGGAGGCTGGTTCCTAATTCGTCATCCCGGCGCAGGCCGGGATCCATCTCTCGGCGGCACGAGCAACGGACAAGTGGATCCCGGCCTCCGCCGGGATGACGATCTTCTACTCTGTGTCCTCTGTGCCTCTGTGGTGAATTAGGGCGGCGGGGTTCCGAAGGGCACCGCGGAGTCTGGGAGGGAATGGACATGGATTTCGGCATCGGCATCGCCAGCGCGAGCGACTCGTGGAAGGCGGCGCAGCGCGCCGAGGCGCTCGGCTTCACCCACGCCTGGTTCTACGACACGCAGATGATCACCGCCGACCCGTTCGTCGCGATGGCGGCGGCGGCGATCAAGACCTCGAAGATCCGCCTCGGCACCGGCGTGCTGGTGCCGTCGAACCGCATCGCCGCGGTCACCGCCAACGCCTTCGCGACCTTGAACGGCCTTGCGCCCGGGCGCGTCGATTTCGGAATCGGCACCGGCTTCTCGGCCCGCCGCGCGATGGGGCTCGGCGCGATGAGGCTCGCCGACATGGAGGAGTACATCCGAATCGTCTACGCGCTGCTCGCCGGCGAGACGGTCGACACGAACATCGAAGGCAAGCGCCGCAAGATCCGCTTTCTGAATCCCGAGATCGGCCTGTTCAACACCAAGGACCCGATCCCATTGCATATCTCGGCCTATGGCCCGAAATCGCAGGCGCTGACCGCGAAGCTCAACGCCAATTGGAAATGCTTCATCCAGGACGTGTCAGGCGGCCTCGCCGCGATCGAAGGCATGCAGCAGGCCTGGCGCGATGCCGGACATGCCGCCGGTGACCTCTACGCCACGGCCTGGGTGTGCGGCTGCGTCTTGCAGCCGGGCGAGTCGGCCGACAGCCCGCGCGCGATGGCGCAGGCCGGGCCGCGCGCCGCGACCCTGTTGCACCGCGCCGCCGATGTCGACCAGCAGGGCTGGGACAACACGATGAAGGTGGCGGAGGAGGGGATCGCCGACGCGGTCGCCGGCTATGTCGAGATGGCGCGCGGCTTCGAGCCATCGGACGCGCGCTATCTGTTCAACCACCGCGGCCATTTCGTGTTCGTCAAACCCGAGGAGCGGCGCTTCGTGACCGCCGAATTGATCCGCCGCACCACCTTCACCGCGACCGAGCAGGAATTGAGGCAGCGCGTCGCCGCGTTGCGCGACGCCGGCTGGAACCAGCTGGTGATCCCGATCACCCCCGGCCAGGAGAGCGCGATCGACGATTGGGCCCGCATCCGCGACGCGTTCGCCTGACTTCTGCTAGAGCGGCGGTTTCACGGGTGGGCTGCGCGGTCGATCGCCTTCTGGATCGGCTCGCTGGAAATCTGCATCACCCCCTCGAAGGGCCGGTCCATCTCCAATATCAGGAACAACGCCGCCGCGACCGACACCGCGCC
>Ga0210400_10000703_pt1 | contig 35490 bp, 31 predicted proteins | sample IncBWH26MmetaG_FD_155456 | JGI IMG/M metagenome (GOLD analysis project Ga0210400, IMG submission 155456) | Forest soil microbial communities from Barre Woods Harvard Forest LTER site, Petersham, Massachusetts, United States - Inc-BW-H-26-M | ecosystem: Environmental > Terrestrial > Soil >... | reverse complement strand
ACAATTTCCTACACGCGTTCCTACACGCGCCCGGCGTCCGGGTGTGTTTGACCGCGCCGAAGCGCATGTGTACCGTTCCTGGCCATGGCGACACAAAAACCCGCAAGCCCGGAGACACCTGACTTTGAGACGGCCATGCGCGACTTGGAGGAACTGGTCGAGCGCTTGGAACACGGCGATTTGCCTTTGGAGGAATCGCTGGCGGCCTTCGAGCGCGGCGTGATGTTGACGCGCGTCTGTCAGACCGCGCTGAAGGAAGCCGAACAAAAGGTCGAAATCTTGTTGAAAAAGGCCGGCGATCCGGCGGTTGAAGACTTCATGCCCGACGAACCCAATAACGGCTGAACACACGGTGAATGCGGACGCGATGGAAGCGCGAATGCGCGGCTATCAAGCACGCGTGCACGCCGTCCTTGATGCCGCGCTCCCGGCGGCTGATTTGGTGCCGCAGCGATTGCACGCTGCGCAGCGCTACGCGGTATTGGGCGGCGGTAAGCGCCTGCGCCCTTTGCTGGTCTACTGCACGGGCGAGGCGCTGAACGTCCCCATCGCCATATTGGATGCACCCGCCGCGGCTGTGGAGCTCATTCATTCCTACTCGCTGGTCCACGATGATCTACCCGCCATGGATGATGATGACCTGCGGCGCGGACAACCGACCACACATCGCGCCTTCGACGAGGCGACCGCGATTCTCGCCGGCGATGCGCTGCAGGTGTTGGCGTTCTCGCTGCTCTCGCGCGATCGCACGCCGGGCGTGACGGGCGAGGCTCGCTTGAAGATGATCAATATTCTCGCCGATGCCAGCGGCACCGGGGGCATGGCGGGAGGCCAGGCAATCGATCTGGCCGCGGTCGGACGAGCCTTGACGCTCGAGGAACTCGAGGCCATGCACGCGCTCAAGACCGGCGCGCTGATCCGCGCCAGTGTGCTGATGGCCGCGGCTTGTGCGCCGGCTTTGAGTCCGGCGAATTGGGATGCGCTGGACGGCTATGCGCGCGACATCGGACTTGCCTTCCAAATTCAAGATGACATCCTCGATGTCGAGGGCAAGACCGAAGAGATCGGAAAGACCAGCGGTGCCGACGCCGCCCGGGCCAAACCCACCTATCCGAGCGTGCTGGGTCTCGAGGCGGCCAAGACCCGCGCCCGCGAGTTGAAGCTGCGCGCCTGCGAACGCCTTACGGCGCTCGGCGAGGAATCGAACGTTTTGGCATGGCTGGCCTCCTATGTCATCGAGCGCCGTGTTTGAAGGCCCGCTTGTCGATTTACCCCTCAAAAGAGCCTAAATCGCGCCCTTGCCGCGCAATTTCCGCCTGTCGGTCGCTGCAACCCAGCATGGTCGGAAGCGAAGTCGCATCGAATGGTCTAAAATTCTTGAGTTACGCGGTTTCGGCACCATCTGGGGCTTGATCGCCACATTAGGAAACGAATATGAACGTCGCCGTCTCCGCCAAAAAGCCGACCCTGCAGCCTGTGGAGGATGTCCAGGCACACGCCGATACGCGGCAAATACCCATCAATAAAGTGGGCATCAAGGACATCTATCATCCGGTGAAGGTAAAGGATCGCTCGCGCGGCGAACAGCACACCGTCGCCAATTTCAACATGTACGTGAATTTGCCGCACAATTTCAAGGGCACGCACATGTCGCGCTTCGTGGAAATTTTGCATCGTCACGAGCGGGAAATTTCGGTCGAATCATTCGGCGCGATGTTGGAGGAAATGACCGAACATCTGGACGCCAGTGCCGGCCATATCGAAATGACCTTCCCCTACTTCATCATGAAAAAGGCTCCGGTATCAGGCGTCGAGAGCCTGATGAATTACCAGGCGACGATCTTCGGCGAGCATCGCGCGGGCAAGACTGAAGTTTGGCTCAAGGTCGTCGTCCCGACCACGAGCCTCTGCCCGTGCTCGAAGGAGATTTCCGACTACGGCGCCCACAATCAGCGCTCCCACATCACCTTGACGGCCAAGCTTGCGGAGCACATGTGGCTGGAAGAACTGATCGACATTGCCGAGCGCGAGGCCTCATGCGAGGTGTACGGAATCCTCAAGCGGCCGGACGAAAAATTCGTCACCGAGCGGGCTTACGACAATCCGAAGTTCGTCGAGGACACGGTACGCGACGTCGCCGTGGCGCTCAACAAGGAAGAGCGCGTCAAGGCCTACATCGTTGAGTCGGAGAATTTCGAGTCGATCCACAATCATTCGGCCTATGCGATGATTGAGCACGACAAAGAGGCTGCCGTTTAGGAGAAGACGCCGACCGTTTTAGGAGACGCCGCGCTCCGCGCTTTGCAGACGGCCGATCATGCTGCGCAGGAAGACCTGATTGAAGCGCAGCTGGCATTCCGCGGAAACCTGTTCCAACAGCGTGGAACTGACCTTCATGACGGTCACCGAACCCGAAGCGAAAATCGTCGCCGTGCGCTTGGCCCCGCGCACGTAGCTGGTTTCCCCGAAGCAATCGCCGCTGTCGAGATAGCCCAGCGCTTTGCCATTGCGCTGCACGCCGACCCGGCCTTGCACGATGATATAGAAGCGGTCGTCCATTTCGCCTTCCTTGACGATCTCCTCGGCATCCGCGTAGTCCTGCCAGCTGCTGGCGCGCAGAACTTCCCAGATTTCGCCGTGCGAAAATTCGTGGAAGAATTTCAACTTGCGCAGTAGACTGAATTGCTCCTGCTGATCGATGCGGTTGTACTGCGCGCGCAGCTTCTGGTGCACGCGCGTCAGTTCGGCGGCAAAGTCGAGTCCGGTCTTGTAGCGCTTCTCCGGATCCTTCTGCAGCGCCATCGCCGTGACGTTTTCCAGTTCCTCCGGGATCTCCGGACGCAGGGTGTGAATCGGCGGCGGCGTGGCAAACACGATCTGGTGCAGAAGCTTCTGCAGGTTGCCCGCCCGGAACGGCCGGGTCCCGGTCAGGAGCTCGTACATGACGGCGCCGAGCGAGTACAGGTCGGAGCGATTGGTCAACTCGATCGACTGCACCTGCTCCGGGGACATATAAGAAGGACTGCCGGCGATTCCCTCGATTCGCGAGATCTCCGAGTCGGCGACCAGCGCGATGCCGAAATCGATGATGCGCACATCGCTGTCGAGCGTCAGCATGATGTTGCTCGGCTTGATGTCGCGGTGAATGACCCCGCGGCTGTGCGCATAGTGAAGCGCCCGCGCCGCCTTGTACACCAACTCCACGACGTCATCGATGCGCAGCAAATTATCGGGGCGGCAGTACGCGGCCAGCGTGCGCGCACCGTGCACATGCTCGGTCACGATGTAGCAATGGCCGTTCTCTTCGCCCGCGTCGTAAATAGGCAGAATGTTCGGGTGCTGCAGCATGCCGACCATGTGCGCTTCGGACAGGAACATCTTGCGGGCGATTTTTTTGCGATTTTCATCGCCGCTGGCATCGACGTTGTAGACCTTGATGGCCACGTCGCGGCCGTAATAGGGGTCATGCGAGAGATACACCACCCCGGTGCTGCCGCGCCCGACTTCGTTGATGATGACGTACTTGCCGATTTTTTCCGGCAACGATCCGCGGCCCGGCTGGGCTTTCGCAAGACTGGTGGAGCGAGTGTTGGTCAAGGGTAACCGTGCGCAGCGGGACGTCATTCGACTTTGATGACGCGAGGATACTGGGGCGGCCTGCGCTAAACTGTGATTTGGGTCGAGGCTTGGGCGAAGTGGTCGTAACCTGAGAGGCCGGGCGCGAATTTCTTGCCGTTTAGCGACCACGTCACGCCCTCGCCGGCGCGCAATTCACCGATCGGGGTCAACGTTAAGTTCAATTGATCCGCCGCAAGTTTCAGCTCGCTGAAGCGGGATGGCGGCACGGCGAAAAGCAGCTCGTAGTCATCGCCCCCGGCGAGGGCCCAATCGCGCGCTTGGCTCGGGCTCACGGCACTGCGCATGGCGCTCGACAGCGGCAGCGCATCCACCGCGACGCGCGCGGCGAGGCCGCTGGCCTGCGCCAGTTTCGGCAGGTCGCCGATCAGCCCGTCGGACAGGTCCATCGCGGCGTTTGCAATGCCGCGCGCCGCCAGACCGAGCTGCACGCGCGGCGTCGGGTAGTGAAAACGCTGAATCAGCGCCTCGACATCCGCCGATGCCGCGGGCGGCGGAGATTTGACAAATGCAAGACCCGCCGCGGCATCTCCGAGCGTACCGCTGACCGCCAAAATATCCCCAGCTTCACCGCCGCCGCGCCGCAAGGCGCTGCCATGCGGAACGGAGCCCAGCATTTGCACGCTCACGGTAAGCGGACCGCGTGTCGTGTCGCCGCCGACCAGCGCGACGGCATGCGCATCGGCAAGATCCAAAAAACCCGCCGCAAATTTTTCGAGCCAAACAGGGTCCGCGCCCGGCATGGTCAGCGCCAGCGTCGCCCACGCCGGCGTTGCGCCCATGGCTGCCAAGTCGCTCAAGTTCACCGCGAGCGCCCGGTGGCCGATCGTGTGCGCATCGGCATTCTCGAGAAAGTGCCGCCCCGCGACGATCGTATCGACGCAGGCCACCAAGTCCGCGCCGCTGGGAAGTTCGAGCACCGCAGCGTCGTCGCCGATGCCGAGAAGCACGCCCGACTCGCGGCGCGATTCGCGCCTGACAAAAAAGCGGCGGATCAACTCAAACTCGCCGAGATCAGGTTCCATATTCGTGCGGACGCGACTCCTTCGCGGCTCGATCCAAAACGGCATTGACGAACTTATGCCCATCCGTCGCGCCGAACTGCTTGGTCAGCTCCACGGCCTCCGCGAGTGCCACCCGGTAAGGCAATTCCGGGTGCGACTGCAATTCATGCAACCCCAGCCACAGTACCGCATGCTCGATGGGATCGAGCTGCTGGGGCGGAATCTCGCACAATCCAAGCAACTGCAAATCCAGCGCCTCGCGATTGGGAGCAATGGCGGCGAACAACCCGCGAAAATAGTCCAGGTCGACCCGGTCCGCCTCGGGATCCCGGGCAAATTGCGCTTGAATGTCAGGCCATGGCAACGGGTTGATCTGCAGCTGATAAAGCGCCTGCAGCGCCAAGCGGCGCGCGAGACTTCGGGCTCGATGGGCTGAAGGCCCGGAACTCACTCAATTATCCAGGCGACGCAATAGATTTGCCATCTCCAGCGCCACCAGCGAGGCATCGGCACCCTTGTTGCCGGCCTTGCCGCCCGCGCGATCCACTGCTTGTTCCACCGTATCGGTCGTCAGGACTCCAAAGGCGATCGGCACGCCGGACTCGAGCGCAATTCGCGCAATCCCGCCCGCGCACTCGCCGGCGACATAGTCAAAGTGCGGTGTTTGGCCGCGGATCACGCACCCTAGCGCGATCAGCGCTTCGTACCGGTGCGAGAGAGCCAGCTTGCGGGCCACAATCGGAATGTCGAACGCCCCCGGGACGCGCACGATCTCGAGCTGTTTCTCGGCGACGCCGTGGCGTTTCAATGCGTCCAGCGCCCCGCGAATCAACGGTTCGACCACGAAGTCATTGAAGCGCGCCGCGATGATGGCGAACCGCAAATCACGCGCCAGCAATTCTCCCTCGATTATCTTCAGCTGATCAGTCGGCACAGTTGTTCCCCGCATTGGTCACGTTGGATTATAGGCTGGCGCGCAGTGTAGCTTTCGGAGCTCAATCATCGCCATCCACATAGCTGGTGATTTCCAGGTCGAAAGCAGCCAACCCCTGCAGCTGTTTCCGGGCGCTCAGGACGCGCATGCGCTTCAGACCGAGATCCTTGAGAATCTGGGCGCCGATTCCGTAGGTTCGCACGACCGTGGCGCGTTGCCGCGCAGGCTTGGCATCCAGCAACCGCACGCTGTCCATGAAGTCCCGAGGCGACACTTCCGGCCGCAATATCACGACGACGCCCGAATCTTCCTTGGCCACCCGGCGCATCGCCGCACGCAAGGGCCAGCCGAGCTTCTCGTTGTTGACGCCCACGAGGTCTCGCAGCGTATCCTTGACATGCACGCGCACCAGCGGCGGCAGCGTTGAATTCAAGTCGCCCTTGACCAGGGCGATGTGCACGGTCTTGTTGACGTGATCCTCGTAGCAACACAGCTTGAAGGCACCGTATTCCGTGTCCACCGGTTCTTCATAGATTCGTTCCACCGAACGCTCATTCTTCAGACGGTAGCGGATCAAATCCGCGATCGTGCCGATTTTCAGTGCGTGCGTCTTGGCAAACCGCTCGAGATCCGGGCGACGCGCCATGGTCCCGTCATCATTCAAAATTTCCACGATCATCGCGGCGGCCGAAAAGCCGGAGAGTCTCGCGAGATCGCATCCGGCCTCGGTGTGACCTGCGCGCGTCAGCACGCCGCCGGGCTGCGCCATCAGCGGAAAAATATGTCCGGGCTGCCGCAGGTCTTCGGGCCGCGCATTGGGCGCGACGGCCGTCTTGACCGTGTGCGCGCGGTCATGCGCGGAAATTCCGGTGGTAACGCCCTCGGCGGCCTCGATCGACAGGGTAAAATTCGTGCGATGCGAGCTGTCGGTGTCGCTCACCATCAACGGCAGGCGCAGCTGCCGGCAGCGATCGCGCGTCAGGGTCAGACAGATGAGGCCGCGGCCATAGCGCGCCATGAAATTCACATCCTCGGGGCGCACGCACTCGGCGGCCATGATCAGGTCGCCCTCATTCTCGCGGTCCTCATCATCCATGATGACGGCCATCTTCCCGCGGCGCAGGTCCTCGAGAATTTCATCGATCGTGTTGAACGCAGCCATTTGCCTTAGGTTCCCGTTTTGGTCATGAGCCGCTCAAGATAGCGCGCAACGACGTCGATTTCGATGTTTACCTCATCTCCCGGCCCAAGCTCGCCCAGCGTCGTGACGGCAAAGGTATGCGGAATGATGTTGACATCGAAATGCGAGCCCGCAACGTGGTTGACGGTCAAGCTGACCCCGTTGATGCAGATCGATCCCTTGGCCGCCACGAACCGCGAGAGGTCCGCCGGCAGCTCGAACTCCATGCGCCAGGATCGGGCGTCCTCCGCCATGCGCCGCAGCGTGCCCAGCGCATCCACGTGGCCGCTGACCAGGTGTCCGCCGAGCGCATCGCCCGCGCGCAGACTGGGCTCGAGATTGACGTGCGCACCGACGCTCAACTTGCCCAGGGTGGTCTTGGCCATGGTTTCGCGCGACACGTCCGCGAAAAAGCGCACGCCCTGCTTGCGCGTCACCGTCAGACAGGCGCCTTGCACGCAGATGCTGTCGCCGATCGCAATGCGCCCGGTGTCGAGGCCGGCGGCATCGACGCCCAACTCCAAATCGCCGCCCCGCTCGACAACCGATGCGACCTGCCCTTTCGCCACGATAATTCCGGTAAACATTGTTATGGCTTCTTGGGTTTAAGAATCAGGCGCATGTCATCTCCAAACCGCAGCACGTCGCAAAACTCGAACGGCGGCAAGGTTTGGCCGCCCAGCTTGATGCCCAGCAGCGGCGCCGCATCGCACCCCAGCAATGCAGGCGCGACGTACAAGATGAATTCATCCACGAGCTGCTTGGATATGAAGGCCCCGGCCAGTGTCGGTCCGCATTCAACCAGCAGTTCGTTCACCTCGCGCGCCGTCAAATTTTGCATGATCGCATCCAGGTCCAAGCCGCCCGGCGCGCGCGGAACGCGCTCGACTTTAATGTCCTTGAACGACCCCAATGCCGCCTCGGCGGCGGCAAACACCAGGGCCTCATCATGGTTGAAAATCTTGGCTTCGCGCGGGGTGCGCAACATGGTATCGAGCACCACGCGAAGCGGCTGCCGCACCCAGGGCCCATAGTTGAGGCGCACATTGAGCTGCGGATCGTCGCAGCACACCGTACCGGCGCCCGTGAGCACCGCGGAACTGCGGGCGCGCCAAGTCTGCACGTCAGCGCGCGACGCCTCGCCGCTGATCCACGTCCGGCCGCCGCCTGCCGGCGCCGTGCGCCCATCCAGGCTCATGGCCAACTTCAGCCGCACGTACGGGCGGCCCCGCTCGTGACGCGAAAAAAATCCAACATTGAGCCGGCGCGCCTCATCGGCGAATTCGCCGACCTGAACTGCGATGCCGGCTTTTTCCAAGCGCTCGATTCCCCGGCCGGCAACTTTCGGATTTGGATCAAGCGTGCAGCACACGACGCGGGCAACGCCGGCCGCAATCAAGGCGTCCGCGCAGGGCGGCGTGCGTCCCGTATGACTGCAAGGTTCCAGGCTCACATAAGCCGTGGCGCCGCGGGCAGCCGGTCCGGCGGCGCGCAATGCCAGGACTTCCGCGTGCGGCTCCCCCGCGCGCGCGTGCCAGCCCTCTCCCAGCACGCGATCCGCATCCGCGATGACGCAGCCGACGCGCGGATTCGGATCGGTGGTATAGAGACCGCGCGCAGCCAAATCCAACGCACGCACCAGATGCGCCCGATCCTGCGGCGTAATTTGCTCGCTCATGGTTCCTCGTCGGCAGCCGCATCGCCCGGTAGCAGCGGCAACTGATCCTTGCTGGGCGGCTCGCGGCGCCGGCGATGCCGCCGCAACTGATCGATCTCGGTACGGAAAGCGTCCAGGTCCTGGAAGCTGCGGTACACGGAAGCGAAGCGGACGTAACCAACTTCGTCCAAGTGCCGCAACTCCTCCATCACCATTTCTCCGATGCTGCGTGAGGCTATTTCGCGCTCTCCCAGGCTGCGCAACTTATGACAAATTCTGGCCGCGGCCGCCTCGATCGCTTCGCGTGAAACCGGGCGCTTCTCCAGTGCCTTTTGCATGCCCGTGAGCATTTTCTTTTCGTCAAAGGGCTCGCGGCTGCGATCTCCCTTGACCACGGTCGGCAGCAGCAACTCGGCCGTTTCAAACGTGGTGAATCGCTCGGTGCATGCCAGACATTCGCGGCGCCTGCGAATTTGCCGCCCCTCGCCGGCCAGGCGAGAGTCGATCACTTTAGTCTCGGTGTGACCGCAAAACGGACAATGCATCGCGGCCGCTCATTGATCGCCATAGACCGGAAATCGCCGGCACATCGCCACCGCCTCGGCCCGTACCCGCTGCAGCGCGGTCTCATCACCCAGATGATCCAGTACATCGGCGATCCAGTGAGAGAGTTGCGCCACCTCGGGCTCCTTGAAACCGCGTGTCGTCACGGCGGGAGTGCCGATGCGCAGCCCGCTGCTGATGGAGGGGGGGCGCGGGTCATTGGGCACGGCGTTCTTGTTGACCGTGATGTGCGCGCGGCCCAACGCGGCATCGGCATCCTTGCCGGTGATGTTCTTGTCGATCAAGTCGAGCAAAAATAAGTGATTGTCCGTGCCGCCGGAAACGATCTTATAGCCGCGCTGCTGGAGCACCGTGGTCATGGCGCGGGCATTGTCAATCACCTGCGCAGAATACGCCTTGAATTCCGGCTGCAATGCTTCCAGAAACGCCACGGCCTTGGCCGCGATCACGTGCATGAGCGGACCGCCTTGAATTCCCGGGAACACCATCGAGTTCAGTTTCTTGTGCAGGTCGGCGTGCGGCCGCGAGAGAATCAAACCGCCCCTCGGACCGCGCAAGGTTTTGTGGGTCGTGGTGGTAACCACATCGGCGAACGGCACGGGATTGGGATACAGGCCGGAAGCGATCAATCCCGCCACGTGCGCCATGTCGACGAACAGGTAGGCGCCGATCGAATCGGCAATCGCCCGGAAGCGGGCCCAATCGAGGACGCGGGAATAGGCGGAAAACCCCGCGACGATCATCTTGGGACGATGTTCCCGGGCGAGACGCTCAACCTGATCGTAGTCGATGATGCCGGTATCGGCGACAATCCCGTATTGAACCGCCTTGAAGAATTTGCCCGAGAAATTGACTTTGGCGCCATGCGTCAAATGACCGCCATGGTCGAGACTCATCCCCAAAATCGTGTCGCCGGGATTCAGCAGCGCGAAATACACCGCGGCGTTGGCCTGGGACCCCGAATGCGGCTGTACGTTCGCGTAGGCCGCGCCAAACAGCTGCTTGGCGCGCTCGATGGCCAAGCTCTCCGCGATGTCGACGAACTCGCAGCCGCCGTAGTAACGCTTGCCCGGATAGCCTTCCGCGTACTTGTTCGTCAGCACGGAGCCTTGAGCCTCGAGAACCCGCGGACTCGCATAGTTCTCCGAGGCAATAAGTTCGATATGATCCTCTTGCCGGCCGCGCTCGTCCGCGATCGCCTGAGCAAGCTCAGGATCGAAGCCGGCAATGGCCATTTTGGCGCTGAACATGACTGGATCTCCAAAGATAGCCGATAATTGTAGCTTATTAGCCTAGGGTTCCCTAGCGAGGCGCCCGCACCGTGACAAGCCGGCTCGAGTCGCGGATAATTCCGTCGTTTCCCCGCGAATTCACGCGATTATTTCAAATACAGGCGATCGATGGCTCAGTTCATTTACACCATGAACCGGGTTGGCAAGGTTGTGCCGCCCAAGCGCATTATTCTGCGCGATATCAGCTTGAGTTTTTTCCCCGGCGCCAAGATCGGCGTGCTGGGCTTGAACGGCTCCGGAAAGTCCACGCTGTTGAAAATCATGTCCGGCGTCGACAAGGACATCGAGGGCGAGGCGCGGGCGCAAGCCGGCATCAAGGTCGGCTATCTGCCGCAAGAACCCGTGCTCGACGATGCCAAGACGGTGCGCGAGGTGGTCGGGGAGGGAGTCGGCGACGTGCAGAGTTTGATCGACCGCTTCAACGCGATCAGCGACAAATTCGCCGAGCCGCTTTCCGACGATGAAATGAACAAGCTGATGGAAGAGCAGGCGAAGATGCAGGACAAGATCGATGCGGTCGGCGGCTGGGAACTCGAGCGCAAGCTCGAGATCGCCGCGGATTCGCTGCGCCTGCCGCCTTGGGACGCCATGGTCGGCAAGCTGTCGGGCGGCGAGAAACGCCGCGTCGCCTTGTGCCGCCTGCTGCTGTCGAAGCCCGACATGTTGCTGCTCGATGAGCCGACCAATCACCTGGATGCCGAATCGGTGGCATGGCTGGAGCACTTCCTCGAAGAGTATCCGAGCACGGTGATCGCGGTCACGCACGATCGCTATTTTCTCGACAACGTCGCCGAGTGGATCTTGGAACTCGATCGCGGCCACGGGATTCCGTGGCAGGGCAATTATTCCTCGTGGCTGGAACAAAAGGGCCTGCGCCTGGCTCAGGAAGAGCGGCAGCAGGACGCACTCGCCAAAACCTTGAAACGCGAGTTGGAATGGGTGCGAACCAATCCAAAAGCGCGTCAGGCCAAATCCAAGGCGCGCCTACAGCGCTATGAAGAATTGGCATCGCAGGAATTTCAGAAGCGCAACGAGACCAACGAAATCTATATCCCCCCGGGTGACCGCCTGGGGGATCTGGTGATCGAGTGCAAGAACTTGAGGAAGGGCTACGACGACCGCCTGCTGATCGACTCGCTGAACTTCAACCTACCGCCGGGAGGCATCGTCGGCATCATCGGTCCCAATGGCGCCGGCAAGACCACGCTGTTCCGCATGCTGTCGGGCGTCGAGAGACCCGATGGCGGCGAGATTCGATTGGGGCCGAGCGTCAAGCTCGCTTACGTGGACCAGTCCCGGCAGGCGCTCAACGACAAAAATACCGTGTGGCAGGAGATTTCGGGCGGCCTGGACCTCATCAAGGTGGGAAACTACGAGACCTCTTCGCGCGGCTACGTAGGCCGCTTCAATTTCAAGGGCGTGCAGCAAGGACAGATGATCGGCGAGCTCTCCGGCGGCGAGCGCAATCGCGTGCATCTTGCGAAAGTCTTGAAAGCCGGCGGCAATGTCTTGCTGCTCGACGAGCCGACGAACGATTTGGATATCGAAACGCTGCGCGCCCTGGAAGATGCCCTGGTGGCATTCCCGGGATGCGCCGTCGTCATTTCGCATGATCGCTGGTTCCTGGATCGCATCGCAACGCATATCCTCGCGTTCGAAGGCGATTCGCAGGTAGTCTGGTTCGAAGGCAACTATCAGGAATACGTCGAGGATTACAAAAAGCGCAAAGGCGAGGATGCCAGTCAGCCTCACCGAATCCGCTACAAACCGCTGACGGGGTGATCCATGAGCATTTACATCACGCCTCAAGATGAACTGCATGTCGAATACCAAGGCATTGCGCTGACTTGTCCTCATTGCCAGACCTTGACCCACTTGACCCCGATTGCGGTGCCCAAATTCGAGGAACTCAGCCGGCGCAAGCCCAAGCACATCGGCATCGTGTTCCGCTGCGATACCTGCATCGAGCCGATATTCCTGAAGTTCGCCGTCAAGGCGTACACGGCATTGCGGGTGGAGCTTGCCTCGAACTTCATGGAGATCGAGCGCGCACGCGAGCATTTCCCATTGACCTACCTGCCGGAGGAGGCCGAAGGGTTGTTCAAGGAAGCGCTCAATTGCTATACGGCCGCATGCTTCAATGCGTTCGGGTCAATGAGCCGCCGCACGGCGCAGTCTTTGTTTCGCGAACTGGGCGAGCGGGGCAAGCTGGATCTTTTCGACACCTTGCAGGAAATCCGTTCCCTCGCCGACCTGGACGACGAGACCTTTTCGATTTTGCGCGCGGTGCTGTTCGGCAGCGACAGCGATCCGTGGCCCAATCACCCCAACCTGACGTCGGAGCATGCCGGAATTTTGTTGGAAGTCATGCGCGATTTGCTGTACCAGACCTTTGTGCGCAAGGCGCGCTTGATACAGGCGGTGACTTTCCGCAGGTTCGTGGCGCCCAATCAGGCGGAGGCTGGCTGACTCGCCATGGAGGCTAAGTCGACTCAAGGCAACGAAGAAACAGTGCCTTGAGTCGACTTAGCCTCCCTGACGAGTATCGAGCCTATCGATGTTCGATGCCGACTACGGCGACGCGGCCAATCGCAGGCCTAGGGCGATAGCAAGCTTGAAGGCACTGCTCTTCTCCGGGTGCCTTCAAGCTTGCTATCGCCCTAAGCCACGAACACCCGCGCATTGCGAAACAACCGCATCCACGCGCCGTCTTCGCCCCACTCCCGGGACACCCACGAATTCTGCACGCTGCGGAACACGCGTTCCGGGTGCGGCATCAGCGAAGTCACGCGCCCATCGGTGCTGCACAGCCCGGCCAGTCCCAATTCGGAGCCGTTGGGGTTGAAAGGGTATTTCTGCGTGGGCCGATCGCGATGATCCACGTATTGCAGCGTCACGAGTTGCCGCTGCAGCAGCACACCGGCGTCGAGGCCAGGATCGAATTCCGCCCTGCCCTCGCCATGCGCGACCGCGATCGGCAACACCGATCCCTGCATGCCCGCGAATAGCACCGAGTTGGATTCCGGAACGCGCACCAACGACAGGCGCGCCTCGTACTGTTCCGATCGATTGCGCACGAACCGCGGCCACGTTTGCGCGCCTGGGATCAATTCCTTGAGCGCGGACAACATTTGACAGCCGTTGCAGACGCCCAGCGTGAAAGTCGCGTTGCGCGCGAAGAACGCCGCAAACTCTTCCCGGGCCCGCGCGTTGAACAGGATGGACTTCGCCCATCCTTCGCCCGCGCCCAATACATCGCCGTACGAAAAGCCGCCGCACGCGACCAGTCCATGAAATCTTCTCAAGGGGATGCGGCCGGCAAGAATGTCGGTCATGTGAACGTCGTAGGCATCGAATCCCGCACGCGTGAAGACGGCGGCCATCTCGACGTGGCTATTGACGCCCTGTTCGCGCAGTATCGCGATCGCCGGCCGCGCACCGCTTTGAATGAAAGGCGCGGCAACATCGGCGCCGGGATCATAGCTCAGAGCGGCGTGCAGGCCGGGATCCGCCGCATCCTCGAGCCGCGAATATTCTTCGCGCGCGCACTCCGGGTTGTCGCGCAGCGACTGCATGCGAAACGAGACTTCGCTCCAGCGGGCGTGCAAGGCCATCCGCGAGCCGCTGTAAACCAGTCCGCCATTGGCATGCACCCGCACATCGTCGCCCATCGTGGGCTCACCGATGTCGCGCGTCAGCTCGCGCAATCCGTGGCGTGCCAGGATCGCGTGCGCATCGGCTGCGCGTGCGGCGGGGACTTGCATCACCACGCCCAGCTCCTCGGCAAAGGATCCGGCCATGACGTCATGCATCGGTCCCAAATCGATACGTAGACCGCAATGTGCCGCGAACGCCATCTCCAGCAGCGTCACCAGGAGACCGCCATCCGAGCGGTCATGATAGGCAAGCACCAGTCCTTGGTCCTTCATCTCACGCAATGCCGAGAACAGTGCGCTCAAGAGCTGCGGGCTGTCGAGATCCGCCGGGATCCCGCCGCCCTTCATGTGGACCTGCGCCCAGCAAGAGCCGCCCAAGCGGTTCTGGCCCTTGCCTAGATCGACGAGCAGCAGCCGCGAGGGCTGCGTCAGGTCAAGTTCAGGCGTCAGGGTCGCGCGAGCGTCTTGCACGGGAGCAAATGCCGACACGATCAAGGAGACCGGGGCGAGCACCGAACGCTCGCTGCCGCCCTCGCGCCAGGTCGTCTTCATCGACAGGGAGTCCTTGCCGACCGGAATGGTGATGGCCAGCGCGGTGCACAGTTCACTGACCGCGCGCACCGTGGCGTAGAGCTCGGCATCCTCGCCGGGTTCCCCGCAGGCAGCCATCCAGTTGGCCGACAGGCGAATGTCCGTCAATTGACGAATGTCCCCCGCGAGAATATTGGTAATCGCTTCCGCCACGGCCAAGCGTCCCGACGCCGGCGCGTCAAGCAAGGCTACGGGAGCCCGCTCCCCCATGGCCATGGCTTCGCCGCTGTATTCCTGGTAGCTGCTCAATGAAACAGACGCATCGGCGACCGGCACCTGCCAGGGTCCCACCATCTGGTCGCGGCTGATCAAACCACCGACCGTGCGATCCCCGATTGTGATCAAGAAAGATTTGTCGGCAATGGTGGGCAGACTCAACAGGCGTTCGAGCGAGTCGCTCAAGTCCACACCATCGGTGGACAGCGGCGAGGCGTCTTTCGATACCGACCGAACGTCGCGCGTCATGCGGGGCGCTTTGCCGAGCAGCACGTCGATCGGGATATCGACCGGCGTTGCATGCAGCTTAGGGTCGGATACCTTGAGCAGACCATCGCCGGTAATCTCACCCACGGCGGCGAATGGACAGCGTTCACGCTCGCACAGGGCCTTGAACTGTTCGATGCTGCCCGGCATGAGCGCGAGCACGTAGCGCTCCTGTGCCTCGTTGCACCAGATTTCCATCGGCGACAGCTCCGATTCGGCGCTCGGAATCTTGCGCAGATCGATTCGGCCGCCGCGATGACTGTGCGCAATGGCCTCGGGCAAGGCGTTCGACAAGCCGCCCGCGCCGACATCATGGATCAGCAAAATGGGATTCGCCTCGCCCAGGGCCACGCACCCGTCGATCACCTGTTGCGCGCGCCGCTGCATTTCGGCATTGCCGCGCTGCACGGATGCGAAATCCAATTCGGATGAGCTTTGGCCGCTGCCGACGGACGACGCGGCACCGCCTCCCAAGCCGATCAGCATCGACGGACCGCCGAGAACAACGAGCAGCGCTCCGATGACGACGTCTTTCTTCTCGACGTCCTGACGGCGCACGCTGCCCAGGCCGCCGGCGACCATGATGGGCTTGTGATAGCCGCGAATCGCCGCGTGCCCGGCGGGGGCCGCGGTCTGCTGTTCGAACACTCGGAAATAACCGCAGGTGTTCGGGCGTCCAAATTCATTGTTGAAGGCGGCCGCACCGATGGGCGCGGCAATCATGATGTCGAGCGCCGAGGCGATGCGATCCGGTTTGCCGACATCCACCTCCCAGGGCTTGAGCATCCCGGGGATTTTGAGATTGGATACGGAAAAGCCGGTGAGTCCCGCCTTAGGCTTTGCGCCGATCCCGGTCGCCCCCTCATCGCGAATCTCGCCTCCGGCTCCGGTGGCTGCGCCCGGAAAGGGCGAGATCGCGGTGGGGTGATTGTGAGTTTCCACCTTCATTAAAATATCGATCGGCTCGAGCGTCCCGGAGTAGCGCCGCGTGAGCGGATCTGCGGAAAATCGCGTGGTGTTTGCGCCGCCGATGACCGCGGCATTGTCGCGGTAGGCGGACAGCACGCCCGCGGAATTGCGCGCATAAGTGGCGCGGATCATGGCCATCAGCGATAGCGGCTGAGGCGTTCCATCGATGACGAATTGCGCGTTGAAAATCTTGTGGCGGCAATGTTCGGAATTCGCTTGCGCGAACATCATCAATTCGACATCGGTGGGATCTCTCCCCAGCTTGCCGAACACCTGCACCAAATAATCGATCTCCTGGCTGGACAGCGCCAACCCCCACTGCTGGTTCGCCCGCGCCAGGGCCTCGCGGCCATGATCGCCTAAAACCACATGGCGTAAGCCTCGCGGCGCGGCCGCATGAAACAGCCCCTTAGGTTCCAGGGAATCCGCCCAGACCGACTCCGTCATGCGATCGTGCAAGTGCGCGCCCAGGCGGGTCAGTTCGGCGCTGGTCAGCGGCGCGGCTGACTCGATGAAAAAGACGGTGCCGCGCTCGACGCGCCTCACGGCACTCAAGCCGCAGACATGCACGATGTCGGTGGCCTTGCTCGACCAAGGCGACTCGGTGCCGACCCGCGGCGTCACCAGAACCCGCTGGCCGCCCGGCATCGCCTGCAGGGCATCGGGAACACGCGCCCCATAGGTGAGGAGTTTTCCCAGCACCTCGAGCTCTGGTTCGGTCAAGGGACGCAAGGAGTCGACGAAGTGCATCCAGCGGCTGCTAAGCGCTTGAATACGCGGCTCGTCGGCCTTGAGTACCTGCAGCAGTTGGTCGAGGCGGAATTGCGACAGCGCCGGCGCGCCGAAAAGGCTAAACATGCACCATTCTACAGGAATCGCGCTATTTACGAGCGCTGGAGTCTCCCCCGGGGGTATAGATCGGGACCGGGAATTGGGCGACATTGGAGCCTTCCAGCGCCACGATCTTGCTGACCCCTTGCTTCCTGACTTCATCGATGCGCAGCACCGAATGCATGGGGAGATAAGTGCGCTTTACCTCGTTGAATTCAGCCTTTATCTTTTCCTCGGCCGGATCCACGACCACCGTCGAGCGCTCGCCGAACACCAGTTCTTCGACCTCGATGAAGCCGAACAGAGTGCCGTGGCTCACTTTGCGGGCGTAGATCTCATAGACCTTGCCTTGATTTACGAACATAACTTTGAAAATGTGACTCGCTGCCATTTAGAAGGCTCCTGGCATTGCTAGTATTTCACCATATTATACCGACACTTAGCGCGAACCTTGAGACCCGCGGGAGGGAATGACTTATGGCCCTGCGCTTACGCGTCGTCAGTGAACACTCAACCCGCTTAGGGACGCTTGCCACCAAGGTCTTCGGCGTGCACGGCGGCACCATTGGGCGCGCGACTGACAACGAATGGATTCTACCCGACCCGGAGCGCTACCTCTCGGGCAAACATGCCCGCGTGGATTTTCGGGCCGGCGCTTACATTCTGGTCGATACCAGTTCCAACGGTACCTACGTCAACGGTGCGCAGGTGCCCCTCGGCAAGTATCACGACTATTCGCTGAAGGACGGCGATTACATTCGCTTGGGCGAATACGAGCTCTTGGTGAGCATCGACCAGACCAATGACTTCCCGCCTGAAGAGAGCGCCATTGTCGCCTACGACGGGCAATCAGCCTCGTCGGCGATCAAAAAATCCACCGCCAACGATTTGGGCGCGGATCTCGACTTGAGCCAGTTGTTGGAACCGAGTGGCGTGTCGATCGCGGAATCCGGTTCCCACCCGCGCGACCTGTACGGCCAATCGCTTCCCCCGCTCGAATCCGGTTCAGCGGAGGCCGCGGGAACTCCGTGGCACATGATGACGCGGCCCCTGAAGGTCGAGACTCCAAAAGCCGACGCGCCGCAAGCATCTCGCGTGATCGAAAACTCCCCGAGCCCCAATATGTCGCGCTCGCAGAGCCTCGCTCTCTATGAAGGCGACTTCGACGTCGGCCTGGCGGCCTTTTGCCGCGGCGCGGGGGTCGATCCGCGCTCGGTCAGCACGGATGTCCGCGGCGGCGCGCTGCAGCTTGCCGGTCAACTGCTGCGCGAGGCGGTAGTGGGCTTGATGGACCTGAACCAGGGCCGCAATGAGTTCCGCAACAAGTTCAGGATTCCGGCGCCGTCCGCGGACGCGCCCGAGTCGCCCCTGAACCTCTCCAAGGGAGTCGATGAAGCTCTGGTGCGATTGCTGACGACGGTTTCGACGCGTGCCGGATCGGTGGAAGCCGTTCGCGAGAATTTCCGCGAGCTCAAGGCGCAAAATACCGCGGCGCTCGCGGCCATGCGCGCGGCCTTCGAAGAATTCCTGAGCCGCGTCGATCCGAAGGAATTGGAGGAGCGCTTCGAGCGCGCCGGCAAGCGAGGCGTGTTCGGGGGCCAGAACAAGGCCAAGTACTGGGAATTGTACGCTGAGCTGTTCTCAGGGTTGGCGCAGCGCCCGGCCGACGGATTTCCGCACGTCTTCACCGAGACCTTTGTGAAGGCTTATGAAGCCCGGCTGCGTGCCTTGATCCCGCCGAAGCGCAGCGCCTTTGGGGGAGATCGCGATGAGCCGAACAAGCCCAATAATCACGCGGTCGGCGATTTCTAGCGTTTAAGTAGTGGCCCTGCTCGTAGTAAAGTGACGCGTGCGGCTTTTATTAGTAGAAGACGATGACCTGGTTGCCGACGCCATCCTGCGGGGCTTGACGGCCGCGAGCTACTCCGTGCATCGAGTCAGCAGCGCCGAGGCCGCGCAGGCGGCGATCGCCAACGAAGAATTCGCGCTGGCCGTCATCGATGTGGGTTTGCCCGGCGCCGACGGCCTGACCCTGGTCCGCCGGTTGCGCAGTGCCGGAAAATCCCTGCCGACGCTCATTCTGACCGCCCGTTGCACCCTGACCGACAAGGTCAAGGCGCTCGATTTAGGCGCCGATGATTTTCTGAGCAAGCCGTTCGAAGCGGCGGAACTGGCTGCGCGCTGCCGGGCGCTGATGCGCCGTTCGCACGGCGCCGTCAACGGCGTCGTCAAGCTCAACCGGATGAGCGTTGATTTGGCGGGCAAGCGCCTGTGCATTGACGAGGAGGAAATCGACCTGACCGCGCGCGAATGGCTGGTGCTCGAGTGTTTGGCGCGACGCCTCGGGCAGATCGTCTCCAAAGAGCGCGTGCAGCAAGCCGTCGCCGGTCCGGATCAGGACATCACGCCGAACGCGGTCGAAGTTCACGTCTCACGCCTTCGCGCCAAGCTCGGCACTGCCGCCATCATCCGCAGCTTGCGCGGCCTGGGTTACCGCCTCGAAGAGGCAAAATCCGTGTGACTTCATCCATCAGCCGTCAATTGATTTTTTGGCTGGCGGTGCCTCTCATGCTGTTGGCGCTGTGCGGCGCGTTGGTGCACTACTTCAACAGCGTAGCGCCCGGAGTGATCAGCAGCGACCGGCGTCTGAAGGAAACCACAAACGCGTTGATGCGGCGTGTGCAAGTCGTTGACGGTCGGGTCGCGCTCGACGCGAATGCGAACGGCGGACCCGCTCCGTCGGACTTCGTCACCTACGCGGTGCGCGATTCCCAAGGGCATTTGCTCATCGGCGACCCACAAATACCGGCCATCCCCATGAACAGCGCCAATGCGCAACTCCTCGCCATGGCGCAAATCGATCATCGCAGCGCGCGCACCCTCACCACGCGATTCGATACGCGAGCGGGCGTCGTGATGATCACCGTGGCCGATGCGAGGCCGACGACCGAGCCCGCCGCGCGTTTTGGCTTCATGAGCACCCTGCTGTGGGACTTCGTTCAGCTGGATATCACGCTGGTGCTCGTCTGGGTCGGCATCCAGATCGGCCTGCGCCCGGTCAGAAAATTACGCGACGAAATCGCCGCGCGCTCGCCGCTCGATCTGCGCCCGATCGTGGAATTCTCGGTGCCTCGCGAAATCGCGCCCGTCGTGGTGACGCTGAATCGGCTGTTCACCATGCTGCGCAGCTCCGTTCAATCGCAACAGCAATTCATCGCGAACACGGCGCACCAATTGCGCACGCCCATTACCGGCATGCAAGCGCAATTGGACATCCTCGTCGGCGAACCGGCTGCCCAGCCGATCAGCGGCCGGTTGCGGACGCTGCAGGAAAGCGTGCGGCAATTGGCGCACTCCTCCAACCAGCTGCTGAGCCTGGGGCGGGCGGATCCCACGGCGAATATGGCGACGAAAAACCAGTCCGTGATCCTGAGCGCGATCGTCGGTGAAGTGGTCGCAAAATTCTTTGACCGGGCCCTGCAATCCAACATTGACTTGGGTGTGGAGGTGCAGCCGGTCTCCATCGTTGCCGACCCTTCCCTGCTAGATGACCTGCTGAGCAATCTCGTGGATAACGCACTGAAGTACACGCCCGCGGGGGGTAGCATTACGGTGAGCACGGGGTTGAGGAACGGGTCGCCGTACCTGGCCGTGGAAGACAACGGGCCTGGCATCCCGGAGACGGAGCGTCAGCGGGTACGGCAAAGATTCTACCGATTGCCCAATTCCCCAGGACACGGCAGCGGGCTGGGGCTCGCGATCGTCGATGAGATCGCGCAGCTCTATGGAGCGTCGATGACCATCGGGCCGGGCGCGGGCGGCCGGGGCACCAAGGTGCTGCTGCAATTTCCGTGAATTCAATGTATTGCGAGGCCACAGCGGCCATGCGCCTGCCGTTTTGCGAACCACGTCTCATTCCCATCAATCGCTCAACCCGCGTCAGCTTCGCGTAAGGCTGGGCAACTAGGATGACACCATGAAAAGAATGCCCGGATTCACTTTGGTTGAAATGCTCATTGCCGTGGCGCTCGTCGCGATTCTGCTGACGATCGGGATTCCGTCATTCCGCTTCGTCACCAATTCCAACCGCATCGCCGCCGAAATCAACGGTCTTCTCGGCGACATGCAGTTCGCGCGCTCTGAAGCGGTCAAAGAAGGGCAACCGGTCACCGTATGCGTCTCTACGGACGGAGCGACCTGCGCCACCGGCGCCAACGCGAACGCTTGGCAAAGCGGTTGGATCGTGTTTTCGGACCTAAACGCCAATGCCGCAGTGGACGTCGCAACGGACGTCGTGTTGCGGGTTCAACCGCCGTTTTCGGGTACCGACACCTTTATCGCAAACAACACCGTGAAAGCGGTCACCTTCAATCGCGAGGGTTACGCCAACGGTATTGCCACTGGCACCGTGATCACGCTGCACGATAGTTCGAGTAACCGCAATTGGACCCGCTGCCTATCCATCACCCTGGTCGGACTGATGACATCGCAACGGTACGATGGTGCTGTATGCAACTGAATCAACGGAATCGGCCTCGATCCCCGCAAAGCGCTGCGCGGGGTTTTTCGCTGATAGAAGTTCTCGTGGCGCTGGTCATTACCGCCATTGGCCTCTTGGGCATTGCCAAAATACAGGCGCTGGCTTACGCCAACACCGGTACCGCCAGTGTGCGGTCACTCGTGGCGATTCAAGCCGCGGGCCTGGCCTCGGCGATGCACGCCAATCGCAGCTACTGGGCGACGGGATCGGCACCCAATACGCCGATTGTCATTACCGGCGCGGTCATATCCGATGCAACCCTGGCTGGGACTGCAACCGGCACGTGTGTCTTGGGCGGAGTTACGACGTTCTGCGACTGCATGTTGGGCGGTGCTCTCGCGCCCTGCACGCCTGCCTCCATGGCCGCCTTTGATTTGCATACCTGGGCCACCGCGTTGAACGCTCAGTTGGGGAACTCAAATCCCATCACCACTATTGCCTGCCCTACCGGCGGCACGCCGATCAATTGCACCATCGTGGTTACCTGGATTGAAAAGAGCATTGCGTTGAACACCCAGGCTGCCGCAGCCACCACGACCGCGACGTTCGCGCCGACATACACCTTGTACGTGCAGCCCTAAGCCATGCCAGCCATTCATACAGAAATTCGGCGCTCGAACCGTCAGCAGGGTTTTACTTTGCTGGAAATCATGATTGCGATGGCCATCGGTCTGTTCCTGGTGGGGGCCCTGCTGACCATCGTTCAGAGCAACAAAGCGGTCTTCCTCAATCAGAACCAGCTCGTGCAGTTGCAGGACAGCGAGCGCATGGCGATGACTCTGATGTCTGAAGTCATTCAGGAAGCGGGCTATTTCCCCGACCCGACCACCAATACCGTCGGCGGTACGTTGATCGCCAATGGTGCCTTCGCTAACTCACAAGCGATTACCGGCGGTTATGTCGCAGCCGCGCCGGGGGATACGATCTCGGTGCGCTACATGACGGCGGGTGGCGACGGTATCCTGAATTGCAGTGGCGTGGCGAATCCCGTCGGCGGTCCCAATACGCTTTACGTCAATCAATTCAACATCGTAGTCACGGCCGGCGTTGGACAGCTCGTTTGCAATGTGACCGTAGGGGCCGTGACCACGCCTTACACCTTGGTGAACGGCGTCACAAATTTGCGCGTGTACTATGGGGTGAAAACCAACGTGGCCGCCCCCGGCAACAATGCCGATACGTATCTTCTGGCCAGCCAAATGACAGCCGGCAACTGGGGTAGCGTCATCACGGTCATGATCCAGCTGACCTTCAACAATCCGTTGGCGGCGCAACCGGGCCAACCGCCGGCCATCACCCTCCAGCGAGTCATCAATTTGATGAACCAGTCGGGCCCCTCCACATGATTACACAACGAAATGGCGCGCGAATCGATCAACGCGGCGTGGTCTTGGTGTCTAGCCTGCTATTGCTGCTGGTCGTCACCATCATGGCGCTCAGCATGTTCCGCAGCTTCGGCATGCAGGAGAAGATCGCGGGCAACATGCGGGAAAAGCAGCGCGCATTACAAGCGGCTGAAAGCGCGCAGGTGTACGCGGAACAATGGCTCATCACCAACTCCGCGCTGGTCCCGGTGGTGTGCGGTAGTCCGCAACTCAACGCCAATATCGGTCAGGGCCAGATTTGCTCCAATCAATTGGCGCCTCCCCCCCTCAGCGTTGCAACTTTGCCGTGGCAATTCGGCCGCACGACCTATACGCCGACCGGAATGAATGTCGGTGCGGCGACACTCAATTCTTACGCCAGCGCTCCGGGCTTCTACATTTGGTATGCCGGCACGTCGGCCGACCCCAACGTGCCGGGCGCAGTCTTTCAAGTCGATGCCGTTGGCTATGGCGGCAACGGCAATACCGCCGCGGTCGTGGAAAGCACCTTCGCGGTGTACTCGAGTTCCAGCAACAGAGGCGGACCCTAGCGTGTCAGCCAAGAGGTCACCTCAACAGGACTTTATGATGAACACAAAACATCTCATTGCGGGCATGACCATCCTGTTCGTCATGCTGCATTCGCAACGAAGCGACGCACAAACCGTCACACAGAGCATCGTCTCTGAGGACTTCACCGGTGCGGCCACCACCAATTCTTGGTACTTCTTCAACGGCGCCTGCCTGACGGCGAGTTCCGCCTCGGCCGGAGCCAGCCCCGGCCCATTGCCCGGCTGCTTGGCGGTCAAGTCGGCCTACTACCACGGCGAGAACCTGGTGGGCGGCCAGAACGGCGTCAGCGGTTCGACGCAGACGCTGCCCGATCCCGCGAATTCCGGTACGCTGCGATTTACCAATGGGTATCCCTTCGGAAACAACGAAGGTGGTGCCATCGTCTCCGCCGTACCATTCGACGCGACGAATGGCGTGCAGATTACCTTTAAATCGATTACCTACCGCGGCGACGGCCAAAACGGGGACGGCGCCGACGGCATCAGCTTCTTTCTAACGGACGGCTCGGTTGCCCCGAGCATCGGATCCCAGGGCGGAAGCCTTGCCTACACCTGTTCGAATCCCGGAAACATCCCAGGCCACTCTGTAATCGACGGGGTGACCGGCGGTTATCTGGGTCTTGGCATCGACGAGTACGGCAACTTCCTGAATTCATCCGATAACACAGCCAGCGGCGTGACTAGCACCGTCAACGCGGGCAGCCAGCAGCAACAGAATCGCCTTGGTTTGCGCGGCGCCGGCAATGTTTCGTGGAGCTATCTCAATACCAATTTCTCGCAGTATTACCCGTCCTCGCTGTCTTCGTCCCAACAGCAGAGCGCAGTGGCGAAAACCTGCCAGACCGGTAACCTCTGGAACTACTCCATCGACCCGTCAAATCCGACGGCTGTCTTGACTGTCGGCACGCCGGTGACCGGTGTGTTCTCCGGTAAGGTCAAGAGCGGCAAGAATCAGATTACGGGAATCCCCAGCATTCCGCCCGCCTTGATCATCGGCGCCACGCTCACCGGGGGCTTCATCCCCAGCGGCACCCTAGTCACTGGCATTGGTTCGAATACCGTAAGCATGTCGAACAACGCGACCTCCGGCGCCGGGGGCGGCACTGTCGATAACGTCATCAATTTTTCGTCCGCCCAGCCCGGCCAGAACGTTGGAATACCCGACTACCCGGCCATCCCGAATGGCTCCGTGGTCCTCTCGGGCCTGAACATCGCCAACGAGAATGCGATGAAGCGCGGTGATGCGACCCCGATCTACTACAACCTGAAAATTACCCCCGACGGCCTGTTGAGTGTGTCCTACAGCCTGAGCGGCGCCGCCTATCAGCCCATCATCACCAATCATGACATTACGTTGAACAACGGCCCTTTGCCTTCCACTTTCCGTTTCGGTTTCGCCGGCTCGACCGGCGGCTCCACCAATATTCACGAGATCATGTGCTTCAAGGCGGCCCCGCAGGTGACGTCGGGTAGCTCCGCGACCGTCAACGAGAAAGAATCCGCGAAGGTTGAAACCACGACGCAGGCATTTTTCGCCTTCTACGACCCGAACGACTGGACCGGCTCGGTGACCGCGAATACGCTCATCGATACCGCCGGCGTGGTCACGGTGAATAGCATCGCCAACTGGGATGCGTCGTGCTTGCTGACGGGCACGACCGCCGCAACCGGAACACCGCCGGTGGGCGGTGGCTGCCCCAAAACCGGTGCCGCCGGTCCCACTTCAGCCACGCCGGCTCCTGCCAGCCGCGTCATGCTCACATTCGATGGAAGCGGTGGCGTCCCATTTCTATTCACCAGTCCCGGCCTCAGTAGCAATGAAGAGAATTCGCTGGATGCGCTCGATGCGACCCCGATCAATGCCAGTCGATTGAACTTCCTGCGCGGCGCCCGCAACAATGAACTCAGTACCGGAGGCGTCGGCGTGTACCGCAAGCGTGCCGGCGTACTGGGCGACATCGTTGATTCGAGCCCAACTTGGGTGGGACCGCCGATATTGCCCTACACCGCGGCTTGGTCCGATCACCTGCAGTCGGGCGATTCAATGGTGGAGAACTCCGGCACTCAGAATTACTTGCAATTCGTGTCCGCGGAGCAGTCGCGGCTCAACGTGGTCTACGTTGGAGCCAACGACGGCTTCTTGCATGGATTTCGCGCCGGACGGATAGACTCCTTGGGGAACTTGACCAGCGACAGCACGACGCCGAACGATGGTCAGGAAGTCCTGGCCTATATGCCGGGGGCTTTTCTGCTGAGTCCTGCGGCGCCGTCCGTACCGGCTGTCACCAGCTGCACGGATCACAGCCACACCCAAACTGTGGCGCAGAATATTCATGGGGTGACGCCGGCTATCGGTTCGAATGCGCTCTGTGTGGACCCAAACCTCGACTTTGCGAGTCCCCAATACGGTCACAACTTCTTCGTCGACGCAACCCCAGGGACCGGCGACTTGTTTTACGGCGGCACCTGGCACACGTGGCTGGTCGGCGGTCTCGGTATCGGCGGCAGCGTAATCTACGCCCTCGACGTCACCAATCCGGATCCCACCAATTTCACGCAGAGCAACGCGGCGAACATCGTCGTCGGCGAGTGGAATGCCTCCACGCTGACCTGCTCCACGTCTTGCGCCGGAAATCTCGGCAATACCTTTGGAACACCGCAGATCCGTCGTCTGCACAATGGCAAATGGGGCGTCATATTTGGAAACGGCTTCGGCAGCAGCACCGGCGACGCGGGCATCTACGTCATGACGGTCGACGTTTCAAGCACCGGGACGCCTGTCGAGACTTTTTATTACCTCAGCACGCACCAGGCGAGCGGTAGCGGCGACGGCATCGCGTATGTCACAGCGGCTGACTTGGATGGCGACCATATCACCGACTATGTGTATGCCGGTGACTTGCACGGCAATGTTTGGCGATTCGACCTGACGAGCACGGATCCGACCCAATGGGCTGCCGCTGCCGCACCCCTGTTTACGACCCCGGCGGGTCAGCCGATCACCACACAGTTACTGGTGGTGTCCACGACGGCCGGAGGCCCACAGCGGCTCATGATCGAGTTTGCCACCGGGCAAAGAACACAAGTCACCAACACGGCGGCGGTGAGCTTTGCGAGCGGTACTCAAGCCATTTACGGGATTTGGGACTGGAACCTCACGGCCTGGAATGGCATGTCGAGTACGCACTATATGACCCTGACGCCGGCGGCATCGGGGCTTGCCTCGCCGTATACGATTACGATTCCATCATCGGGCCCGGCCACCCTCACGCAGCAAACGTTTACCATCAACACTTCGACGGGGGCGCAAGGGGGCATACGCGAAGGAACCAACGTAGCGGTTTGCTGGGTGGGCAGCACGGCCTGCTCGACCGGGAACACTGATTTCGGGTGGTATGTAACCTTGCCCGGCAGTTCTGGGGCTGGCAGCTCTGAGCAGGTGATTTTCAATCCCGTGTTCTTTCAGGGCGCGATTCTCGTGGATTCGACCGTTCCCGCCAGCAATATTGCAACCTCATGTTCAAGCAATTTGGACAGCGGATTCACCTACGCCATAAACGTTGCCAACGGCGGCATATTCACCAACGCCTTTCCCGGTTACACGAAAAATGGCGTGCTGGCGTCCGACTCGGTGGCTGCCGGCATAGAGACGGGCGCCACGGGTAGCGTCTATGTCGTGACCACCGTGCAAGGAACCACCAACGTCATTTACCAGACCGTCAACGGCGCTCCCGACTCGAAGCAGGTCAATATTCCCCCGAACACGAAATCGAAGCGATTGACTTGGGTCGAACGTCGATAACCGTCGGAGCCAACTTTTATGCCAATGCAATCAGGGTCGAGAAAAACACTGTCGCTGGGGTTCACGCTGGTCGAACTCATGGTGACCGTCGCTGTACTCTCCGTTCTGGCGACCATCGCTGTGACGTCGTATTCCAGCCAAGTGCTCAAATCGCGGCGCACCGAAGCCAAGTCCGCGTTGCTTGATCTGGCCGGCAGGGAGGAGCGGCTCTTCAGCACCACGAATGCGTACTCCAACCTTGAGGCTGCGTTGGGGTATGCGCCGGCCACATCCACGACGGTCATGACGGCCATGCCATTCGGCAATGGCTACTACACGTTGACCGTCACGACACCGACTGCGTCGAGCTACACTCTCACAGCGACCCCAGCCGGAAGCCAACTCAACGACACGGCGTGCGGAACCTTCCAGTTAAACCAACTCGGCCAGCAGACAGTCTCCGGAACCACTAGCGCCGCAACGTGCTGGGGCAATTAGTACGCGCGAACAGTGCGTGCGGGTGCGCGGGCGCCGGAGCCTCGAACACGTCGACCGTTGGGATCCTTTAAAAAAAAGCCGCGCATGAAGCGCGGCTCTTTCATTGACGCAATCTAAATTATCGAGCGCTGTATCCACGCCCCTCGACGCACGCCACCATCGCCCGGTTGTAGTCGGAGCCATTCTGCGCAACCTGGCCCGCTTGATCCGATGCCCACTTCTGGCACTCGGCCTTGTCGGTCGCTTGCTGCTCGGCGCTCTGGCCATTCTTCGGGTACATGAAGATCTGGCCAGGAATGGGGCCGCCAGGGCCAGGTCCGGTTTGCGCACCGGCGTCGCCGCCGGGCGCCGGCCCGGGTCCCGCGACATCCGCCGAGCCGCTTGAATCCGCCACGGGCGGCGGATCCGTCACGACGTAGCCGTCATACGTGGGGTTCCAGGTGTAGTACACGTCATTGGCGTAGTAGTACGGAACGCCGCTGTACCAGTAGGTTGCATACGCTAACGGCAGAATGGGCAGAAACCAGGCGAATCCAACGCCGTAGTACGCGCGCGGCCAGAAGCCGCCATTCCAATAGCCGCCCCGCCAAGCACCGCCGCGCCATCCGCCCCACCCGCCGCCACGCCAACCGCCGTTCCATCCACCGCCGTGCCAGCCGGTCGAATAACCGTGATTGCCGACATAGCCCGTGTGTCCAACATAGCCTGCGCCACGCCCTGAAACGCCGCCACCGTGATATCCCATGGCAACATGGCCGCCGCCTGCAAAATGACCCGGCCCGGAGAAGTGTCCGCCGCCGCCGCCCACGTGACCACCGGAAGCGTGGCCTCCGCCGAACGAATGCCCCCCGCCCCCGCCAGAGGAGTGCCCACCACCGCCGCCGCCGCCGGAATGGCCTTGCGCCAATGCCGGCCCAGCGCCCGCCAGAATCACTCCTAGCGCGCTAACCGCCAAAAGAACGCCCTTGCCCTTGATGCTCATTTGCCTCTCCTCGCCTGGCCGCCGCGTGCGGTCAAATCATAAAGACACACTCAATAAGACCCTAACTATCCAACGCGGTTCAAGGCGTTTGGTGTACATAAGCTAAGCTTAATTACGCAGCGCTGCATTAAACATCACATAAGCGGTGCGGCCCGGCGCGGGCTCGAAAAACCTCGAATTGGTCTCATTTACTATCACAGAGCCTACATAAGCTCGATTTGTCAGATTATCAAGGCGGGCGAATTCGCTGAAACGCCAGTGCCGGGTTTCCTGCTCGAACCCGGCGCGCAAATTGGCGACCCAATAACTTGCGGCCGCGTCCGTGTTGCGGTCGTCCGCGTAGATTTTCGCGCGGCCCAATCCTTCCAACGTCGTCGAGAATCCCAGCGGCGCATAATTCCAACTCACGCCGAGGTACAAAGAATTTCGCGCGATCGCCGGTAGAAAATTTCCCTCCGCCACCGGCAAATAGTTGGGCGGCGGCTTCCCCACGGGAACGTTGAGCGGATTGCAGGGCGCCGTGACGCACGTAAAGTACGGCTGCGCGACGACGGCCTTGATGTACGTATAGGCCAATCGAGCGCTGAAGCCGCCGCCCCATTTCGCGTCCAGGCCCAACTCCAGGCCGCGCCGCGTGGTCTCGCCGATATTTTGATCCACCGTGCGGCCGCTCAAGTTCTGCAACACCGCCAGTTCATCGACGGTTTTGATGTAGAAAGCGGCGAGATTGGCGCGCACGAATTCATTACCCGCCTTGACCCCCACTTCGTAGTTGTCGCTGCGCGCCGGTTTCAATCCCAAATTCAAGCCCGGTAGACTGCCATCGACGGAACGGTACGCCAGATCGTTCAAGGTCGGCGTTTCGAATCCCTTGCCGTACGATGCATACGCATTGATGGCGGAGCTGACGCGGTACGTCACGCCGGCCACGGGGTTGACTGCTGAATATCGGACTTCACTGTCCGCCGCATCGAGTACCGCCAGATGCCCGTGCGACGTGACCTCGACGAGACTGTTGCGCACGCCGGCGACCAGGCGCCAGCGTTCCGCCGGGTCCCATTGCACCTGAAGGTACTGATCGAAGTCATAGACGTTGTTGGCCTCATCGCGGCGCAGCGCTCCTTGCACGCCCAATTGCGCGCCGCTGTAATTCAGATAGCCCTTGCGTGCTTCCGCCAGATCGTCGTAATTCACGCCGGCCACGAGCAACAGCGGCGTACCGCCAACGCTGCGTTGATCGCTCACGTGCAAATCCACGCCCCAGTACGCCCGGTCCAGGTCGATCACGCCGCCGGGGTACAACGGCGCCGCCTGCTGCGTCGCCTGGGGTATGGCTTGAAACTGCGTGGTGGCGCGATGCCCTGTATAGATACTGGCAACCACATCATCGGCGGCGCCCAGCTTGTCGTCATAGACCACGCCCAGTTGCTCTTGAGAGAGGGACTTGCGGGTGTTGTAGGCGATCGCGTTCACGCCCGCTTGGCGAGGGTCCGCGGCAAGCTGCGCGCGCGTGAGGCCCAGCGGGTCTTGAATAAATGGCGTTTGCACCGCATTGCCGACGATCGTCAGCTTCGAGGAATCGGTGGGACTCACACTGGCTTTGGCGTTGAAGAGATTGCGTTCCGCCTCGGAGTGAACGCGATAACCCTCGGTCTGGAAATGAGATCCGTCGATGACATAGTTGACCCGGCCGTTATCGCCCGTCGTCTTGAGCGCGTAGCGCTGCGTGTTGAACGTGCCGTATTCGGCGGCGCCGCCCAGCAGGTAGCCCGGCTTGGCATCCTCGGTAAATATGGCGATGACGCCGCCCGATGAATTGCCGTACAGCGCCGAGAAAGGGCCGCGCAACACTTCGATGTGGTCGGCGCCACTCAAGTCGAATTGGGAAAATTGCCCCTGTCCATCGGGCATGGTTCCCGGAATTCCGTCGGAATACAGGCGCACGCCGCGCACGCCGAAACTCGAGCGGGCGCCAAAGCCGCGCACCGACACTTGCAGGTCCTGCGCATAATTCTGGCGGCTTTGGGCGGAGACGCCGGGCACCGTCAGCAGCGATTCCGACAAATTCACCTGCAGCTGTCCCGAGCGGATCGTCTCCGCCTCGACCCGATCGATCGATACCGGCAAATCGCGGCTGTCTTCCGCGATGCGGGTGGCCGTAACGACCAAGGAGTCCAATGGCGCGGCGATCTCGCCGCGCGCCGCGCCGGGCGCGATCATGAGCCAGGAGAATATGGCAATGTTGCCCAGTAAAATAGGTCGGTGCATGATCGAAAAAGTGACTCCCCCGCTTCCGCGCCGCGTTGGTCCCCAGAGCTTGAGACGGCTAAAGTACCGCCGTTTTTTGCCGATATTTTGGGACTTGAGCAAATCTTCGCACAATCAGGGGTTGAACACGGCACGTATCGCATTGATCGTTGCCGCAAGCGTCACGGCGGCCGGCGCCAGGGACGTGCATTCGAACTTCTCGGTCAGCGTCACCGTTCGGCCCGTGGCCAATATCGAGTTTCAGTCCGCTCCCACCGGTGTGGAAATCTCCGCCGCGGACCTGCGCCGCGGTTACATCGACATTCTGCAACCGACGCAGTTCACGGTGCGCAGCAATAGTCCGAACGGCTTTGCCCTCGAAGTTCTGACCGTCGCGCCCATGCTCTCGTCCATGGTTGTCGAAGGCCTGGACTCCGATCAGGCCTTGGGGAAGGACGGCGGCACCATCGTGCAGCGTTGGCAGAAGCCTCAGGCCGTCAATCTGTCGCTCAAGTTTCGCTTCGCGCTCGCGCCGGGCCTCGCCGCCGGCAACTACCCTTGGCCGGTGCGCTTGGCGGTGCGGCCGCTCGATTGACTAGAACCGATCAGTCTCAATAAGTCACCGTCACCGTGATGATGTCGCTGTAGGCGCCGGGCGCCACGTCCTGAGAGGCGGGAATCAGGCCATACATCGTTCCGGTCGCGAAGTTGCTGCCTCCCGCCGGCACCGCGAACGGGCCGGCGCTGCCCGCGAATGAACCGCCGGTGCCGTCGCCCATGATCTGGTTGTACGCCGTGCTCCAATAAATGTTGTAGTTGAGTGCATTGACGCCCGAAAACATTTTTCGCGTCGCGTAGCTGCCGCTCAATCCGGCGCTCAAGGAGACATTGAGCGTAACGTTGGCGGAGCCTGTGCCGCTGCCATTGCAGGTCACCCTCAAGGACCCGGTTGACGCGTTGGCCACGGCGCTCAAGGGATTGTAAATTCCGAATGCGATACCGCTGGCGCTCGCCGTGCAGTTTACGGTCGTCGCGGCTTGCGCGACGGGCAGCATGAGCCCACTGAGGCAAGCCGCGGCCATGAGCTTGGCAACTTTCATTGGCCGTACGGCGTGTCTCATTCGCTGTACACCGTGTCTCATTCGCCGTGCACCGTGTCTCATTGGATGTGCGCCGTGGTCGCGCGATTTACATGGCAAAGAACAGTGCCCATGTCCGGCAAGGGGTCGTCGGGCGGCGGCGGTTCCAATCGAAAAATACAGTGTCCGCCGGTCCAGTTTGCTTCCGCCGACATCCCATGATCGTAGCCGGTGACATACACCATGCCCTCGAGGACCACGGGGAACTGCGCGCCCTTGAGCGTCACCACGGCGCCCACCGGAACCGGCTTGCCATCGTCCTGAACTAAGCGAAATGTGCCGCTGCGCACGCGCTCCACCGGAAATCTGGCGATCACGCCGCTGCGGTAAGGCGGCGCCATGATGGTGCTGCTGGCGCCGATCGTGGTGTCCAGCGGCAGATCCTCGGGCGTAATGCTGATGCGATTTGCCTCATAGGGCCGCAAGTTGTAGAGCAGCGCCCGGCCCGTGGCATCGGTGTGGGTGGTGAGTTGGTTTTCCACATACACGGGCACGTCGGCGAGCCCCGCGACATCCACCATCGCGAAGCTGCCGCTGACGGAGCGGGTGGTATTGATCTGTCCGTCGAGGAAGGTCATCGCGCCGGAAAGGTAGGCGCTGCGGCCGTCGAGCCCCTGATTGCGCGCCGCCTCCAATTCCAAATCGGCGCTGTTGAATTGCTGGCGCCAGTCCGCATCGTAATTGCCTGCGGTGGAAGCGCTCAATCGGTAGCCGCTGCCCGGCCCGACCGGCGGACTTTGCATCAGGGATGAGATGACCTCGTTGGCGGGCGCGCCTGGGCCGCTGCCGCCCACGGTGCTCAAGGTTGCCGCGCGCCGAAAATCCAACGGCAGCACAAAAATCAAGTACGCACTCGTCGAGTTCTGCGCGCCGCTCGAGAATTGCGCCGCGGTACGGGTCTCCGTGACGGTCAAATTGAGCGTACCGATGCGGCCGAAACGGATGCTGTGAGTCAGGCCGAGAGTTTGCTGCGTCGGTGAATCCCGATACGTTTGCCGCACGTAGGCAAGCGACAGCGATCCGAATCGGCCCAATCCCGTGCCGGTTTGCAACAGGCTCCGTTGCCGCATGCGCATGGCCGGATCGAGAGGCTCACCGACCTGGGAAAAATCGCTGCCGGCCCAGAGGCTGCTCGCGATGAAACTGGTATTGGTGCCGCGGTGTTCAAGCCCAACGCCGCGCAGCCAGCCGGATCCCGAGGAGTCGCCGCCGTTCGCGGCGGTGAAATTGATGACGCCGATTCGTCCGATGCCAAACGCGGCATTGAGGCCGGCGGCGTGGGCTTCGCCCGAGAGATATTCTGCGTGCCCCTCCAGGGTGATGGCGTCGGTGATGCCGCGCCGATAACTGACTTCGCCCAGCAGCGGGCCATATTGCTTGCTCTCGAGCGCATAATCGTCGCGAATCTTGCCGAGATTGATCGAGTACTGCGACAGGCCTGGCGCGAGCAGCGTGACGCTCGAATAGAAAGATTGCGTGAGCACCTGTTCGCGGCCGAGCGCATCGCGCACCACCACGCTCACATCGCCGGTGCCGGACACCGTCGGCAGGCGATCGATGACGAAGGGCCCCGGCGGCAGCGGACTGCTCGTCACCAATTGATTGTTGACGAAAACATCCACCGTTGAGGGCACCGTGGCGGTGCCCGATGTGGCCAACAGCGGCGTGGTCAGCAAATCGGGGCGCAGTCCGAAATTTCGGCTCCAGCGCACCCCCGCGTAGCGCACGGCATTTCCCCAGCTGGCGCCATCGCTGATGGCATCGCCGAGATTCAAAGTCTCGAGCGCGGCCGGAAAGTCGCGCGTGTAAGTTGTGTCCAGTCTCACCAGCTGGTTATCGCTGCTGCCATAGCGTGCGACCGCCGTGCCGGTCAGCACGCCGGCGCCGGCGAAAACCCCCAGTTCCGCAAACGCGCCGCCGATGTTCCGGCCGTCGATTTGCTGAGCCGAGAGCTGATAATTGAGAAAAGCGCCGGGCGAGGCCGGCGTGATATCCGGCGAGCGCCGTTCCGCCGCGCTCAAATGCGTGGTGTCGAGCGACGCCGGCGGCGCGCCGATCAGCACGCGCTGCGCAGCCTCGTCAATCCTTACCACGCAGCCCTTGATGGCGCTGGGCTGAAAAAAGCGCCGGCCTTCATGCAGGTACGCCGCGGTCGGCGGCAAATGCAGGCGCAGGCGCCTGAAATCGCTTTCCTCCAGGTACAGCTCGCCGTCCGGGCCGCGCAGCACGACGACCATCTCGCCGGGCTCGCTATTGCTCAAGGTCACCTCCATGACCGCCTCCGTCAGTTGCGGCGCATCGGCGGCCATGGCCGCCGATGCGGCCCAGAGCATCATGAGCAGCAGCCCAGAATATGTCTGCAGCGCGTAGGCGATTCGAGTGAGCCTTGCCATGAACGCGCGCCAATCCGCGGCTCTTAGAGATCGCTGGGTGCAACGTCGGCGGAAAAATCTCCCTGGTCGCTGTGACCGCGGATCGGTATGGCGCCCTGTTTTTTCGCATCCGCCGGCGGCGTCACCGTCCAGCTCATCCGGCTTCCGGGCAACACGTACTTCGAGGTCACGCCGCGCAGCGGCATCAATGAACCAGGGAATAGCGCCTCGAAATCGGTTATTTGCAGATGGCCGCTGCCATGGTTGGTCGCGGCCAGCTCGAGTTGGCCGTTGGGCAGCCAGCGCGATTCCCACGCCAGTTCGGCATTGGCTTTGCCCCGTGCGGGGGCGACGAAAACCGGAACGCTCAGTCGCAGCGCGACGCGCAGGCCGGTGAATTCCTTCGGTGCGGCCTGAGGCACCTCCTCGAAAATCACGCGATAAGTCAGTTCCTGAAGCTGGTCCGGCTCGCGCCGCAGCGCGACGCGGACGATTTGCAGGCCGTTCGCCGGGATCTGCAGCACGGGCGGTGTCGCGAGGAGTTCGCGCGTATCCTCGAGCTGCTCCGCGCCGCCGCTCTGCGACCAGCGCACGACCCTGATTTGCACGACGACGGGACTGTCATCGGCGTTCATGATCGTGAGCGCCTCCGTGCGATGGCCGCCGGTGAGCTCCGCCCGGATCGGCGAGATATTGAAGGTGCTGGCACCCGCCGGTGCGGCTACGGCAGCGGCGAGCACCAGCGCGAGGAACGTTCGCATCCTAATACGTCACAGTCACCGTGATCGTGTCGGAGTAGCTGCCGGGAACTGCCGCTTGGTTGGTCGCGTTGTCCGGCAACTGGCCAAAGACCTGCACGGTGGCGGCTGTCGCCACACCCAAGCCCGTGCCGCCGACCGTGCCGGTTCCGGCGTTGCCGTCACCGAAGATCGTTGCCAGCGCCGCGGTCGTGTACAGGTTGTACTGCAAGGTATTGGCGCCCGAAGCCATCAATCGCTGTGCGAACGCATCGCCCGCGGTCGAACCCGCGTTGAGCGCCACTGTGAAGGGCGTATTTTTCGTGCACTTGACGCTGATGGACGTGTTGCCGGTCTGCGTGCCGCCGCCCGGAGTGTAGTTGGGGAACGCCAGAGTCGCGGCAGTCGCGGAGCAAGTCGACTGCACCGTCGCAGTCACCGCGAAAGTCGTGGTGGTTGTG
>Ga0210400_10000702_pt1 | contig 35570 bp, 25 predicted proteins | sample IncBWH26MmetaG_FD_155456 | JGI IMG/M metagenome (GOLD analysis project Ga0210400, IMG submission 155456) | Forest soil microbial communities from Barre Woods Harvard Forest LTER site, Petersham, Massachusetts, United States - Inc-BW-H-26-M | ecosystem: Environmental > Terrestrial > Soil >... | reverse complement strand
GATGGCGAAATACTGCGACGTGCTCTCGCCCATGATCTATCCCTCGCACTTTTTCGGGATGGACAACATCGAGCATCCTGGGGACGCTCCCGAACACTTCATCGGCGAATCGATGGAGCGCTTCGAACTCATCACCAAGGGCAGTGGAGTCGTAATCCGTCCGTGGCTGCAAGCCTTCCGCTGGCGTACAAAGACCTATTCGCCGGAATACATTAAAGTGCAGGTCGCCACCGCTAAAGAAAAAGGTGGGATCGGGTTCTTGTTCTGGAACGCGGCCAACGACTATTCCAAGCCTTACGTGGCGATGCCCGAAATGCGGGCTGCGGATTTGAAGGAAGGATCAAAGGCAAAATATTTTCGTGGCGACGAGTTGCCCGGCACGACGGTGCGCGCGGCTCTGGCACCGGCTGCGGTTCCACAGCTAGAGGGACAGCGCTAGCTTACCGGATCTGCTTAGCCTCGAGCCGAGCTGTAAAGGCGCTTTCCATCCCTACATACCCTTTTCGCATCTGAGTGGCATGCCGATCGAAACGCAGAGCGAAACCTGCCTTTCCAACCGATATCCCTCCATTGACCTTCGTTTGCGGAAGCCCCCCGAGCCTTCACCGGCGCCCATCAGGGAGCCGCCCGATTCTCCAGAAAATCCGGATGCGCCGGTGCGGGAGCCCGATCCTGACGAACCGGCGCAGATGCTTACCCGCCGGGAGGTTATTGCGAAAAGAATTTGGCGATGTCTTTGAGACCTGTGACGAGTGCGTCCAGCGCTCCGTCGAACAATCCCATGTACGCCATGAGAGCGAGGATCAACCCGGCCGTCAACAGAGCGCAGAAGTAGATAACAGCAACCGGAGCGCGATCGTAAGGCATGCGCAAGCTCCACGTCGGCAGAGGGCCCTGTCCATCTGTGGGCTGGCCGCACTATACAACGGGAAAGCGCGCTTCCGGTATTAAATTTGCGCGGGAACAAGAAGAGTTAGCCGGCGTAACCAAGGGTGCCCAGAAGGGCTCCGTCTTTTACCTCTTCGATGTGAGCAATGATCCACCGGTTGGGTGCGTGTCGTCCTTCCAGGATGAGTTTCTGATAGTTGTCGGTAAGAGCTTCGGTATAAACTGACGTGCCTTGCGCGATCTCTCCGTGTTGGCCACCGGCTGCGAGCGGATTGGGACGAGCGGCATTCGAGTATGCGCCAGGGCTATTCTGCACATTGTTCAGCGTAATTGCTTCCAGTTTCTTCCCCACAAATGACTGCATGAAACGCTGTTTTTTTCCGGCGGCGAGATCTCGCAGGATTTTGTTGCGCTCGCGGGCGACATGTACTGGAACCTGATTGGGCATAGTGGCGGCGGGCGTGCCGGGGCGAGCCGAGTAGGTGAAGACATGCAGGTACGTAAACGGCAGATCTTCGATGAGGCGACGAGTGGTTTCGAATTCGGCGTCGGTCTCGCCGGGGAAGCCGGTCATGACGTCCGCTCCGATGGCGGCGGTGAGCGTGGCAGCATGGATCTTTTCGATCTTCTCGCGGTAGTGCCAAGGGCGATATTTACGATGCATGCGGCGCAACACTGCATCACTGCCCGATTGCAGCGGGACGTGGGCGTGTTTGGCGATGCGCGGGGAGCCGGCGACGAGGGCGATCAGTTCGTCGGTCCAGTCCATGGGTTCGACGGATGAGATGCGGAGTTTTTCGAGCTTGGTCTCATCGAGAATAGCGCGTAGCAAATCTTCGAAAGTCGGAGGTCGGCGGTTTGACGCGTCTGCCCGGCGATGGTCCGAGGTCTGAAGTCCGAGGTCCAGATCGCGTCCCCAGCGGCCCAGGTTGATGCCGCTGATGACCAGCTCTTTGTAGCCAGCGGCCACCAATGCGTTTACTTCCTGAATGATTTGCGGCAGCGGCAGGGAACGGCTGTGGCCGCGGACACTGGGGATCACACAGAAAGAGCAGCGGTTATCGCACCCGTCCTGGACTTTGAGGTTGGGCCGCGTCGGGGAGTCCTCATGACTGTTGGAAGGTTCGAAGACCGGGGCGGCGAGAAGTTCGGTATGGGCGAAGATGTCGGAGACGTAGGGTGATCGTCGGCCGTCAGGCGTTGGTTGTTGGCCGAATCGGACCAACATGGCGATCGGAACGAAATTCTCCTGGCATATCTGCGCTTCCCCAAGGGTTAAGTCGGCAAGTTGGTGTTTGTGGGAGTTGCCGATCACGGCGGTGACGCCGGGGAGGGCGGCGATTTCTTGCGGAGCGCGCTGCGCATAACATCCGGTGACGACGATTTTTGCCAGGGGATTCTGGCGTTTAACGCGGCGGATGGCGGCGCGCGCGTCCTGATCCGCAGCGTGGGTGACGGTGCAGGTGTTGAGAACGACGAAATCGGCCTGGGCGGCAGAAGCATGAGCCAGCCCACGCGATTCGAACTGGCGTTCGAGCGCGGCGCCATCGGCTTGCGTGGCGCGGCACCCGAAGTTTTCTACGTGGTAGGTGGGCACGGAACCTATCTTAACGTAGGTTTTGACATCCGTCTGTTTGTACGGATTGTATGGAAATCGACGCCTCCGCGAACCGCGTCGTCCGCGGCGCTACGCACTGGCGGCAGTCTTCCTCTGGGTGAAGCACTCCCGGCACAAAACTGGGCGTCCCTGGCTTGGTCGGAAGGGCACTGTCGTATCCTTGCCGCACTGCGAGCAGGTGGCGCGAGTTTCAATGCGCGAGTAGTGGTTGCCATTGCCGGGTGAGGAATGAGTCGAGACCACGGCAACGCGCTTGGACTTGCAAACCTTGCAGCGTTTGGGTGCGTTCTTGAACTGTTTATCGTGGAAAAACAATTGTTCGCCCGCGGTAAAAACGAACGCCGCTCCGCAGTCGACGCAGGTAAGTACCTTGTCCTTAAATTCCATTGAGGATGGCTCCCTTTTCCCATGAATGCGCCAGTCACACGCGGGGAAGGCGGTGACTCAGAACAAACACAGGTTGTGTACATCCCCCTCAAACTGCCCCTGGACTCGGCCCACCACGCCCCTGGAACGGAGCGTGGATACAGCTTTGCTTCAGAAAATCTGCCGAATAAACGATGAGTATTGAAATGATCCCAGCTGCAACTCTGCACGGCGGGGGCCAGCAGAGCAGGGCCGCCCCAGGGAAGGGGGCGACCCTTTACTGCTTCAGTATTGCTCCTTCAAAACAGGCTCCTTCAAGTTCTTGCCTTCTTTTCTATGGCCGCTAAAGTCCGCTAATCCTGCTCTTTACGGACTTTTTTACGGGCGCGCTTGCGCGCCAGTGCAGCCTTTACGCGTTTCTTCTCACCGGGCTTCAGGTAAAAGGAGTGGCGTTTTACCTCTTTAATGATGTCTTCCTGCTGCACTTTGCGCTTAAACCGGCGCAGAGCGTTCTCGAGGGATTCACCCTCTTGCAGTCGAATCTCCGCCAAACAGACACACCCCCAGACCTGTCCTGTAGGACCGATTAGTTATTACAAGGATTTGACTGGAAGTCAAGTGGGCGAGTGGGAAAAGTCAGGAAACCTGGGGCAATTCTTCGCCTCATTTCCGGTTTTGAGGGTGAATGAGCGAATGAGCCGCTTCAGGTTCTCCACCAAACAGATCAGAGACATTCACGTGACCGGAATTTTTAGAAAACAAACTTTAGTCCCAGCTGGACTTGGCGCGGGGCATATGCAGCGTTGGGCTTCAGAAAATTCTGTGGTAGCTGGTAGTAGCCAGGGTAAGGGGCGAGGGTCGATGTGGGGCTGCGCTGGGCGAGGACGGAGGTTTGCACGAAAGTGGTGGCGTTGGCGGTGAGGCCGTTGGAGGTGATGGCGACGCGCTGATTATCGCGATTGAACAGGTTGAAGGAATCGACACTCAGGTCGAGTCGATAGCCGTGAGTGACGTAGATTTTGCGGGTGACGCGGAGATCGGCAGTGGCGTAGTCGGGTCCGGTGAAGCCGTTGCGGCTGTAGCCGGGAAGCCGGTCGTTGAGATCGTTGCCGTCCTGGTTGGGATCGCCAGCGACGCTGGCGTTCACTGGGCGCCCGCTGCCGTAGTTGATGATGCTGGAGAGCTTCCAGTCGTTGAAGATGTGGCCGAGAAGCTCGTGTTCACGGTGAAATGGGCGCGGCTCGGCGGAAAAAGCGATGACCAGGCGATTGCGCTGATCGGTGACGCTGGGTCCGCGTTCTCCCGTGGGGTTGTAGGAATTCTGCACGGTCGCGGGAGAGCCTGCGACCAGCGCATCCTGGCCGTCGTCGATGGCATGGGCGTAAGTGTAGGAGAGTCGAAGATAGGTTCCGCGAGAAACCCGGCGATTGATGGAGAGCGTAGCGCCGTTGTAGACGCTCGATGCGGCGCTTTGAAAAACATCGACGGCGCCTAGTTGTGCGATGGGGCGTCCAAGAGGATTGATGCAAGGCGGAAATGGACAAGTCAGCGATTGCGTGAGCTGCCGTGTGGCGAAGGAGTCGACCGTGTAGAATCCTCCGGAAAAAATTGAGCCGGTAGAGTCGAAGATGGGATAGTTGAGCGCGACCGGCGGTGGAAGATTTACGTCGAGAGCGCGGATGAGATGCTCGCCGTGGACATAAAGATAAGAGATGGCGGCGGTCGTGTGGTCGGCGACTTCGCGCTCGACTGTGAAGCTGGCTTGGTGCACACGTGGAGTAACGAAGTTGGTGGCGAAGGCAGAGATGTTGTGCGTCACTGCGGATGGATTGTTCGGCACTCCTCCGCTCAACGCAGCAGGCAAAACACAACTCGCCGCAGACAGTACGCAGGTTACGAGCGGGTTGGGGTAGGTCGGGAAGAACTTGTTGTCATAATAATTTGCGTCGTTCAGAAAAACGCTGGAGTTCGTAATGCCGTTTTCGGTGGCGATGGCGGAGTTGTAGATCTGAGGAATGCGCACGTAGAAAAGTCCGTATCCGGCGCGGATGACGAGTGGACGAGTGCGGCCGATCGTGTAGGCAAAGCCGGCGCGTGGACCGAAGTTATGCGGCTTAAGAGGGACTCTGCCGGAGGGAGGGAAGAGTGGGTTCGAGACTAGTCCGGCAGTGGTGAAGGTCTGCAAATCCCATCTCACGCCCGCGTTGACTGCCAGGTGTTCGGTGACGCGGATGGTGTCTTGCACGAAGGCGGCGTAATCGTTGGAGTCAGGATGCGAGGAGGCCTGGCCAAAATTCTGCAGATAATAGTGCGGCTTGCCGTGCGCATAGGCGCGTAGCGGACTGAGAACCAGACCGTTCCTTTTGCTCAACGGGCACATTGGGTCGCAGGGATCATATGTAAACGGGTTGACGTTGATGGGATAAAACAGATACTCGCCGCTCTGCTGGCTGGGGAAGAAATCGTAAATCCATGTGAAAAGTCCATCGCCGCCGAACTTGAAAGAGTGGCGGCTGGTGTCGAAGCTTAACGTCTCGGCAAGATGGAGCCGGTGTTCGCGGGTTGATCGCGGCAGGATGTCGGAGCGGCCGATGGCGTCCATGATCGTGGGAATCTTGATGAGAGTGGCAGTGGAGTTGGTGTAGGACTGCTGCAAGTCGCGGGAAAATTGCCCGCGAAGGTGGCTCGTGAGGCGCGTGGTCAGTCCGGAGGTTAGAACGGCCGAGCCGGTTTCCGTGGAGACGGTTTCTTCTCCGTTGTTGGAGATGGAATCATAGGAGAGCGGGCTGGCGGGGTCGAGGAAAACGTTGTTTGCTCCCCAGTAACGGGAAGTGTTGAATCGAAGCGCCAGCTGATGGCGCGGGGAGAGGTTAATGTCAAGCTTCCCATAGCTTGAATTGCCGATCTGGGCCGCGGCATATTGCCCGGTGAGCGCATTGAGCTGGGAAACCGCGGCGAAGACCAGCGCTTGATCGCTGGCTTCGTAGTCGCCGGGAGTGAACGGCCCGGTGGCGGCTTGGGGAGTGATCTGCGAGCTGCCGTCGAGGAATTCCACGACGTCGGGGACGTGGAAGTAGTGTTGATCGAATCCGGCGAAGAAGAAGACTTTGTTTTTCTGGATGGGACCGCCGACAGTACCTCCAGCCTGTTGCTGACGGTTATGTGGGCGGATCGCTAAAAAGGGGTCGGCAGCGCCCAGCGAACTATCGCGAAGGAAGTAAAATCCGGTTCCGTGCCAGTGATTGGAGCCGGATTTGGTGACGACGTTGACGACCGCGCCGCCAGATCGTCCGAGCTCAGCGCCGTAGGAATTGGAAGAGACGCGGAACTCCTGCACCACCTCGGTTGAGAATTGGTAGGGAGCGCGATAGCGTCCGCGGGCCTGGGCGAAGAACGCATTGTTGAAGTCGCCGCCGTCGACCAGGAAGCTGTTCTGAAATCCGCGAATGCCGCCAAAGGACAGATCGCCGCTGTTGGCGGAAGTGAGGCTGCGCGGATCGGTGGTGACGCCGGAGGACAGCTGAATAAGGTCGGAAAATCGGCGGCCGTTTAGGGGAAGGTCGGCGATGGCGCGTTCGTCGACGAGGCTGGAGATCGCCGTGGATTGAGTGTCTACCAATTGCGGTGTGCCCGATACGGTGACATGTTCCTCAGTGCCGGCAACGTTCAGGCGGAATTCGACTTGGGAGGCGGCGCCCACTTCGACATGAATCGGTGGCGTGATTTGCGGCGACATACTTTGCGCAACAGCGCGGGCTGTGTAGTCACCGGGTGGAATGAGATCGATGGTGAATCGGCCTTCAGCGTCGGAGGTGGCCGAGTACCGCGCCCCGGTGGCCGCATTGACTACGGCGATGATCGCGCCGGGGATGCGGAGTTCGTGAAGATCGACGACTGTTCCGTGGATGGCTCCTGTTGCCGCGTCCTGGGCCGCGGAAACGGAAAGCAATAAAAAGAGAACAACAATCCTGAGTGTGATGCGAGGCATAGGAATCCCACCTATCGTCGAAGTGCGGCTCGGAAGGGCGCAATCCCGCGCGGTTTTAACAGCGTCGAGCGGGGCGGTTGGGAAACCTGATTCTTTCTAACATGAGGAATGCGGAAGCGACGGTGACGGGAGGAGCTCTTTTTACGGATCAGTGTCAGAGTGGGAACAAGCGTGAGTGATCGGCGCGGGTAATCGACAAGCGATTAGCCCTGAGTCAAAGTTCGTTCGTCGTCGATCACTCGGCGGCTTAGTCGGCCTTGCGCCAAACGCTTAAGGCGGATGCCCCGTTGGCAAGCGCGCCCAGGCCCGCTGGTTGTGGAGATGAAAGCGCCGGGGTTGATGAGGCATCGGCATCGTCGGGCCCGGAGGTCACTCCAGTTACGATCGGCTGATCTGGGACGGTTTCGTAGGCATAGCCTCGGATCGCCGAGAACTTGCTGCCGAAGGTGGCGATCCGCGCCCATCCGTAGTGAGTTTCGCCCTCGATCAGGAACTTGAAGCCGACGTATCCACCTTTTCGATCGGCCCAGGGACAGCGGGCGGAGAACTGATTGGTGTAGTCGCCCGCGACCTGCAACATGGGGAGCTGTTTTGCCTGAAAATCCTTGCCTGGGCCGACGGTAACCTTTCCACGTAGCCGGGCAGCGCACTGAAGTCCCTTGCTGCTGGTCATGGCACGAACCTCGTTTCCCGCCTGCTCTGGGACGATGACGAGCGAAGCGGCGTACAGCCCAAGGGGTTCGCGTGCGCTGCCGAACCGAAAGCTGTCAGAGAAAGCAAAGTCGGCGATGCCGTCATGATTCAGATCGAGGTGAACTAGTCCGGCATTGGCGGCGATCGGTATGTTCGACGGCGTGAAAACAACTTTCGCATCGGCGGGCTGCGCTAGAGCGAACAAGCCGACGCCAGCCGCGGCCGCAGCATAGCCCGATAGGTTTTTTTCCAAGAGGCCAGCTAACTGAGTTCGCGGGCGAGTTGGGAAGTTGTCAGGACGAAGTGACTTGGCCAATCCAAATTCTCCTTTTATCTGGAATTATCTCGCGGGAAGTGGCACCCGACTAACCATATGCTCTTGCAATCCACGGCGTAAAGTCCCAAGCCAGTTTACCGGGACCTCTGGACTTGCGCCACAGCGTAAGGCGGCTCGATCCTCGGGATCGAAGCCAGCCGCCCTGGTACTTTGCCACAGATGGACTCTTCTCGCTTCCGCCGCTTGCTCTCGTTTCTCTCGCGCCGTTCTGTCTGTTAAGCTGGCTGCTTCATCTGCTCGAATAGGGAAGCTCGCATTTTCACAATGAGGAACTTACAACTCAAGAATATGCTTGGCTTGGCGCTTTCGCTCGGCCTTGCTCATTTCACTCTTGGTTCGGCTTCTCCGACGGCTGCGAGGGAAGAGGATGTTCTGCTCTCCGCAATGCGGCAGGAATTGCAGCGAGCTCGCGACAATCTCGGCAAGCTCGATCCAGCGCCTTATTTTCTTAGTTATTCGGTCCAAGACCAAAGTGCCGCGTTCGCCATCGGCAGCGAAGGAAGCCTTCTCACCTCGAGTCTTGGGCGACGACGAGCGGCCGATGTGATCATCCGGATGGGGACGCCAGCGCTGGATAATACCCACGCGGAGAACCGCTCTTCGGCGATCATTTCCGGAACGCTTCCCCTCGAAGACGATCCTAACGCAATCGCCCGCGTGCTCTGGCGCCTCACCTCAGACGAGTATCGCAAGGCTTCCCGCGCCTATTCCAACGTGAAGACAAGCACCCAGGTTCACGCGCAGGAAGAGGACACCTCCCCGGACTTCACTCAGGAATCTCCGCAAAACCACTCGGACTACGGAGCCGACGGAACGCTGCCGCGCCAGGAAGTGGAGAAGTTAGCCCGCCAGTACTCCTCGTACTTCCGCAAATATCCGGAGATTTATGCTTCGTTTGTGATGGCCACAGTCGAACGCGCGCGGAATCGTTACGTGTCGAGCGAGGGCACACATGTTGTGACGCCGAACGCTATGGTCAGGGTCATGATCGAAGCGGAAACCCGCGCCGACGACGGTATGGAATTGGTGCGGGTCGAGACTTTCCAGACTGAAACCATCGAGCAGTTGCCGCCCCAGGCCGAAATTATTGCCCGGGTGGAGAAGATGGCAGCCGATCTAAAGGCTCTCCGCGCAGCCCCTGTTGCCGAACCATTCGACGGCCCGGCACTGCTCTCCGGACGAGCTACCGCAGTCTTCTTTCACGAAGTTCTTGGTCACCGCCTTGAAGGTCATCGTCAGCGGGGTGAAAAGGAAGGACAGACCTTCACCAAGAAAGTAAATCAAACGGTATTGCCCGACTTCCTGAGCGTCTCCGACGACCCCACCCTGCGCGCGCTCGATGGCGTACCCCTGAGCGGTTGGTATGAATTCGATAACGAAGGAATGCCTGCCACCCGCGTGGATGTGATTCAGAATGGGATCCTCAAGAATTTCCTGATGTCACGTTTGCCGATCAAAAATTTTGACAAATCCAACGGGCATGGCCGCTCCCAGCTTGGGCTAATGCCTACAGGACGCCAGGGCAATTTGATCGTTTCCTCTACGAAGACCATCAAGGATAGCGAACTGCGACAGAGGCTCAAGGAAGAGATCAAGAAGCAGGGAAAACCGTACGGTCTCTATTTCGAAGACATTCAGGGTGGATTCACGCTCACGCAACGCAGCATGCCGCAAGCGTTTCAGGTATTGCCCGTTCTGGTGTGGCGCGTTTACCCAGATGACCGTCCTGACGAACTTGTTCGTGGGGTCGACATCGTGGGCACTCCGCTAGCCGCCATGGAACACATTCTACTCACCGGCGAAAAGACTGCTGTTTTCAACGGAATCTGCGGGGCCGAATCCGGATCCGTGCCGGTTTCGGCCGTTGCTCCAGCGATGCTCTTCTCTGATATTGAAGTGCAGAAGCGTGCACATTCTCTGAACCGGCCCCCAATTCTTCCGCCGCCGGGCTTTGAGACAACAGATTCCCCTACACAGACGGAGTCTGGAGGCCAGCGTTGATGCCTCTGCTTCAGTTCTCCGGCAAGAATGTTCGAGCAATCCACAAGAGTCAGCCGAGAAAATCGTACTCAAGCGCTTGCGCCCTTCTTCTCTTGCCGATTTCACTGTGCGCGCCATTCGCCTGCAGCCAGCAAAAGGATCCAGCGGCATCGGCAGACCCAGTCCTGCACGCGATGAGCATGGAACTGGAGCGTTCTCGCTCATCGCTCAAACTGGATCAGGTGGCTGCACCTTACTACATCGAGTATCGCGTCATCGATGCGGATGAATACGTTGCCGACGCGGCATATGGTGCGGTGCGAAGCAGTCTGCGCAATCGCACGCGCATGTTGAGAGTTTCGGTCCGGATCGGAGATTACAAGCAGGACAGCTACCGCGGTGGCAAAGGTGAAGGCGCGATCAGCGTGGTGCCTTTGGACGACGATCTGATCGCCATGCGCCATCAGATATGGGAAGCCACCGATAGGGCTTACAAGACCGCCGCCCAAGAACTCACCGCCAAGCAAGCTCAACTCAAACAGTACACTACTCCCGATGAGCCAGTGGATGACTTTGCTCGCGCTGAGCCTGTGCAATCTGTCGGCGCTCTGGTCAAGCTCGATTTTGACCCCGAGCCCTGGCTCGCAATACTGCAGAACGGCTCATCAGTTTATAAAGACGACCCATCGCTGCAATCGATCGACGCGTCGCTAAGGTTCCAGGCAGTAAACCGATACTTCCTGAATTCGGAGGGCACTGTCGTCCGCAGTGGATACAACCTCTACGAGATGACCATAGCCGAGAGCACCCAGGCCGCGGATGGCATGAAACTGGAGCGCTCCCATGCCTTCACCGTGGCCGGAATGAAAGAATTGCCGTCGAAGGAGAGCTTCCATGCCGAAGCCGCGAAATTGCTCTCGACCCTCAGGGACTTGCGCGACGCTCCGCTAGCCGATGAAGAATACCGCGGCCCCGTGCTGTTGTCTGCCGACGCAGCTGCCAGTGTCTTCTCTGGGCTTGTGGGAGATCACATTCTTGGCCGCAGGCCAGAACTCGGCAAGACTGGCCGCACTACAGGAGACTTCGCGGCAAGCTACAGAACTCGTGTTCTGCCAGATTTTCTCTCGATGGTCGACGACCCTACCATTGCCTCCTTCCGCGGTCAGTCTCTTCTAGGTAACTACGCCATCGACGACGAAGGCGTGAAAGCGCAACGCGTCTCGGTGATCGAGAACGGAAAACTGATCGACTATCTTGTTGGCCGCGAGCCCATCCGTGATTTTCCCGCTTCCAATGGCCATGGCCGAGCACGCATTCCCACCAATGCACCCGGCCCCAGTCTGGGAAACTTGATCGTAACCGCTTCGGAGACCTCGACGCCGGCAGAATTGAAGAGGAAACTCATTGAAATGTGCCAGCAGCGCGATCTTCCCTACGGCTATTTCGTTGAGACCTTCGGCCCGCAGCGCATTCCGCGGCTGCTCTATAAGGTTTGGGCGAAGGATGGGCATGAGGAATTGGTACGCGGCGGCACTTTTGGCGATCTCGACACTCGCGCTCTGCGCAGCGATCTGGTAGCTGCCGGCAATGACTTCTACGTCGAGAGCCAGACTCTGAACATCCCGCACAGTATCGTGAGCCCTTCCATCCTGTTTGACGAACTTGAGATTAAGCGCTCAACCGCGAACAAGGACACGCTTCCCGACTATTCCCCTCCTGCGTTAGTGCCGGGAACGTTGTAGGGTTACACCGCAAACTTTATTGTGGCACTGTAGCCCGGGTAGTTCGTGTTGTGTCTGATTTTGCAGTCTCCTAGTAGGCCTAACGTGCTGCCGAGACACCACCCAGCGTCTCCTGCCCCAGGTCATCGTTCTGTACTAAAAGTTCAAGACACTACCGACAGTACTGTCTTGAACACATATCATTTAGCGACCCTACCCTAGGGGTTCAACGAGGGCACCTCATGTAGGCTCTAAGATCTGCGTCAACGCACTTTTCAGACACCACCGCCCTCACGCATTAATCAGCCCTTAACAAATGCCTGCTAGGCTGTTTGATCCACGGCGACAGGAGGGCTCCGTTGACGGATGCCGTCCTGTTCGCACTCACCCAACAGGAGTCGTTATGAAACGCAGCGCGGACGCAAGCATCCTGGCATTCGTTTGTCTGGTTCTGATTTCTTCGATAGGTTGCGGCAGTAGCAATCCGAATCCGTCGACGCCTGCGCTTACTCCTAAGCCCGAGACCTTCGCAATCACGGCGGCCAGCGGCTCGGGGCAGAGCACAGCCAGCGGCAAACCGTTTTCTGCACCTTTGGTGGCGAGTGTGACAGCCGGTGGAATCCGGACGAGTGGCATCAAGGTGACCTTCACCGCCCCGACTACCGGACCGAGCGGAACCTTCGCCAACGGAAGCACCACGGATGTTGAGATTTCTAACGCGGCCGGCACTGCTACCTCCTCGGTATTTACCGCGAATTCGACCAGCGGCAATTTTAGTATTACGGCGACGGTATCGGGCGCGCCAAAGCCAGTGCCATTCGCGCTCACGATCCTCGCGCCGGCTGCCACACCTTCTTTTGTGTTTTATGTGAGCGGACAAGAGATAGGTTCGCCGTTAGTAGGCGGCACCGGGGCTTATTATGCTCTGGCAGGCGCATTTACCACTGATGCCAACGGGAACGTGATCGGAGGGGAGCAAGACTACAATGACGCTCCCGGCGGCAATTCTTCCACCTCTGCTGAGCCTACGCCGGACACCATCAACAGCAAAGGCGGTAGCCTCACCGTTGATCCCGCTACCGGTTTGGGGACTCTCACTCTAAGCACAAACAACCTACTCTTAGGCCTGAACCAGGACGGCACGGAGACTTTTGCTGTCCAGTTCGTGAACCCCAAGCACGCCCTCATCACGCAGTTTGACGGCTTCGCAACTTCCAGCGGCGGCCTGGATCTGCAGACATTCCCGAGCACCCTCAGTGGTGGATACGCCTTCGCCGTTTCTGGGGTGGATTTCGGTACTTCTGCCCTTGATATTGGTGGCGTTTTCACGGTGAGCGGAACCAGCATCACGAATGGCCTATACGACCTCAATGATCCGACTAGTAACGGCGCCGCAATCATCGGAACTCCATTGAAGGGCACGATTTCGTCTCCCGATGGATTCGGTCGGGGCACGTTCACTGGAATCACCAACCCGGCCTTCGGCCCCATGACATTCGCGTACTACGTTCTCACCCCGGAGGCGTTACGCCTTATCGACATTGACACGGCGGGATGCACTAGTTTCGCGCCACCCTGCGACTCCGGCATCGGCTCGGCCTTCGGCCAAGGCACGGGAACTTTCAGCAACGCATCCCTGGGTGCATCCGTCTTCGCGGTCGCTGCCAACGACATCGCACCATTTGGAGCGTTGGGCCAGTTCACTACCACCAGCGCCACTTCCCCGCCTGCTTTCACGGGTGTAGGGGACGACAACGAACTCGTTAACTTCCTACAGGTGGCGGGGGCTGCGATTTCGGGCAATTACTCGATCCAGAGCAACGGATACGGGAATCTGAACCTCAACGCCAGCTTTGCCCTCGGAAACGTTAACCTTCTAGGAATCTATATGACGGATCCGACTTTGAACTTGAACGATCCCAATAACCCGGCCGGCGGAGGTGGCGCTCTTGTCGCAGATCTGGACGACGCAACCATCACCTCAGCTCTCTCCGGCGGTACGGGAGTTATCGTTCCGCAGACTACGTACGCGTCCTCTGCGGCTGCATCCGCTGCCTTCGCGGGGCAATACGCCATGGGATGGCAGAATTTCAACGAACTCTACAATACGGGCACGGCAGGATGCCCCGCTACTAACTGCGAGTTCGACATGCTCGCTCAAGGAACGCTCGCAGCAGGCGGCGTGTTCAATCCAGTCACCGGGGATGTTAGCGATCCATACCTCACTGTCACCCCAGCTTCCGCAACCTCTGGGGAAACTACGGGCAACACATTTACGGGAACGCCGCAGCCAGATCCAAGTAACGTCGGACGCTACACCATGTTCTCGACGAACGCGCCCCCAAACCAGCTTGCGACGGTAATCGGCGGCGCGGTTGGACCTCCCTTCGATATCGTGATCTACCAGGCGAGCGGTGGACAACTGTTCTGGCTTGGGAATGACGTTACCGACCCGCTCACCTTCGGGCTGCCTCTGACCGTTTCTCTCGGTCCGATCGAGCAGGCCACGCTAACCGGCCTGCCTGCCGCAAGAAAGCCTGCGGCGAACGCGAAGGCTAACAAGAAGCGCTAGCCGCACTCAGTTCCTGCAGGTGGCGTGAGTCCTTCGCGCATTTTGCGGTTCACAGCTTTAGAGCTTTAGACCGCAAAGCACGCAAAGACTTGCCGCAAAGGACGCAAAAGTAAAACGTCCGCGATCGAAACCTGCGCCACTACCTATTAGCCTCTTTAGTCTCTTCGATCGCGCCTACCATGGCGCGCTGCTACAATCCCTGTTTCACGAGAGCATCGCGGATGAACGTAAGTCCTGAACTTGCGGGAGCACATCCGCGTACTGTCTTGTGTTGCTGCGCGGGGTTTTAGTTCAGCAAGTTTCGCTTTTCCCGGGAGCCTTAGTTTGGAAGACATCCAGGTAGTTGCGATGCTGGTCCGGCGCTGTGTTGCCGGCGATGCCTCTGCCTGGGAGGAGATCGTCCAGACCTACAACCGGCGTATCTACAACATCTGCTACCGCTTCGCGGGTTCGGCGAACGACGCTGAAGACCTTACCCAGGAGGTCTTCATCAAGATGTACCGCACTCTCGCGAGCTATGACCACACCAAGGGGGCTTTCGTGACCTGGGTGACCACGATCACCCGAAATCTGCTGGTCGATCACTTCCGCAAAACCAAGAACGATCGCATGACGGATTCGATCGACGCCCCGGCGTCCGCCCACGAAGATGCACTGCCGCTCAGTGAGCAAATTCAGGACCAATCTGCCCCGCCAGACCAGCGTGTACGCAGCCGCGAGGCCAAAGAATCCGTTCATGCCGCGCTTGCCAGGCTCTCGCCCGAGCTTCGCGAGGCTGTGATTCTAAGGGATTTACAAGATTTTGATTATCGTGAAATCGCTACCGTTTTGAAGGTTCCGGAGGGTACTGTGAAATCTCGAATAAATCGTGGCCGCGCGGAACTAGCACGGCTTTTGCAACGTACCTATAGGCAGGTGATGTGATGCCAGACCAAACCAGCAACGGAATGCAGTGTCACGAGTTCGACAGCCTGCTCAGCGACGCCCTCGATGGCCTCCTGACCGGCGTTCAACTCGCTACATTCCAGGCTCATGCGCGAAGCTGTTCGGCGTGCGGGCCGCTGTTCGCCGAGGTCGAGGCGGGCCGCAACTGGCTGAAGGATCTCACGGAGGCGGAGCCTCCAGCCGGCCTGGTCAACAATATTCTGGCATCCACAACGGGCGTTGACTCCCAACGCCTGCGGGTGAATGTGTTGGCGCAGCGAGCGCGGATTGGCGCATCTTCCTTCCGCGCATCGTGGTGGGAACGCGCGCAAGCCTGGGCTTCCGGCGCGGTGCAGCCAGTCTGGGGCACCATCCGGCAGCCGCGGTTTGCCATGTCGTTCGGCATGGCGTTCTTTTCGCTGTCGGTGGCCTTGAGCGTACTCGGCGTAAAACCCGCCGATCTGCGCCAGGTCAGCCTGCGGCCCACGGCCATTCGGCACGCCTACTACAATACGCAAGCCCGCGTAGTCCGCTATTACGACAACATCAAATTGGTCTACGAGGTGCAAGCTGCAGTTCGGGGCATCAAGCGCAATCTCGCCCCGGCTGAGCCCGCACCTACAAGACAGAAAGACCACAAGAACGACACAACACAACAGCCCGAGCAGAAGCAGGATCGCAATTACAGCCAGATGGTAAGTCATTTCATTCTGGCGAGCGCTCCGCTGGGTCCATCTGTCTTTGACCGATTGAATCCGGATCCGTTAAGTCCGGACCGGTTCAATCCGGATCCGTTACATCAGGATCTGCCTGTAGTGTCGGTGACCACGTACAGGAGGTTCGTATGAACTGCGCCACACACAGCGATATCGCCGCAGTCGCGTTTTGCCGCACCTGCGGCAAGCCCCTCTGCGCCAATTGCACCCGCGACGTTCGCGGGGTCGTCTACTGCGAGCCCTGTCTCGCAGCGCGTCTGGAAGGCACGGCTCCGCCGGTACAGGGATTTGTGCCTCCGCAACAAACAGTCTATCCGCCGATGGGCGCGCCCTTTGCCGCGGCTCGCTCTGGGCATAGCTCCGGGCCGAATCCGGCAGTCGCCGGCATCCTGGCTGGATTTTTTCCCTTCGGCGTGGGCGCGGTTTACTGCTCGCAGTACGCCAAAGGACTGGCGCATCTGGTCATCTTCGCGTTACTCATCTTTGGATCCGACCATGCCGGAAGTTGGGACTGGTTGTTCGGTATCGGCATCGCGTTTTTCTACGTGTATCAAATTATCGATGCCGTTCGTACCGCAAGGGCCCTCCAGGAGGGCCAGCCAGCGCCCGATCCTCTGGGACTCGCCCAGACCTTCAGCATGGGCGAGAAATTTGACAGCGGAAAAATTCCCATGGGCGCCATCGTGCTCATCGGACTCGGCGTCCTCTTCCTGCTGCATACGATGGGGCTGATGGAGTATGGCCTCGACCGATTCTGGCCGGTACTTCTCGTCGCACTCGGCGGCTGGATGTTCTACCGGAACTATGAGCGCTCGCGCCGCGTTTGCACCTGCGGACGCTGCACGACGCGCTGGCTGATGGGTCCGACCATGGTAGTGACGACAGGACTCATTTTTCTGTTCGATAGCCTGAATATCGCCGGAGTCGACCGCACGTGGCCCGCCTGGATCCTAGCCGTGGGCATCGTCAAATTGCTGCAAAGCAGCTCTTCATCGGCAGGCCACGCCGGACCGTTACCGCCTGCTGCGCCGGCGGTCACGCCACCTTCACCGCCGCCACCGCCCAATGCGGGAACTACGCCGACCTCCGGGGAGGCCCGCAATGTCTAACCCAACTCCATACCCAGTTCCGCCGCCACTACCACCGATGCCACCGCTTCCGCCGCGCCGTTACCGCCGTTCCTTTGCGGGACCGCTGGTGCTGATCGTCCTCGGCATCGTCTTTCTTCTCGGCAACCTGCACATGCTGTCATGGGCACGGCTGGGCACACTCTTCGCTCACTACTGGCCCGCGCTGCTGATCCTGTGGGGCGTGGTCAAAGTAATTGAGTATCAGCAGGCCCAGCGCGAGGGCGTCTCCGCCCGCGGCATCGGCGCTGGAGGAATTTTTCTGGTCATCCTCATCGTCGTTTCGGGACTCATCGCCACCCAGGCTACGCGCTTCAACTGGGGCGAGATCCGCGACAACATGAACATCGACGACAACGATATCGAGAACCTCTTTCACGATAGCTACAACTTCGACGATCACCTCGAACAGGATCTTCCGGCCTCCGCCAATAGTCTCCGCGTGAACGACGATCATGGCGCGGTTCGCGTCAGCGTTGCCGACGACAACAAGATCACTGTCGCGGTTCGCAAGCGCGTGGGAGCGGAAAATCAGGGTGACGCCGACAAATACAACTCCGAAACCAAGCCCACGATCACGACCGTCGGCGGCCAGTTAACGCTGGACGCAAAAACTCAGGGTGCGGGTAACCATCCGGTGCAAACCGATCTCGATATCGCCATCCCACGCAAAATGGAGCTGCACATCACTTCCCGCCGTGGCGACGTCTCGGTCACCGGACGCGACGCCGATGTAGAAATCAACAGCCAGCACGGCGATGTTTCCGTCGAAGAAGTCACGGGGAATCTTAAGCTGAATCTCGAAAAAAGCTCGGCCAAGATCGAGCAGATTACCGGCGATGTCCACATCAATGGACGCCTCAACGAAGTCGCCGTTACTGACGTCAAAGGCGCTGCTCAACTCGAGGGCGAGTTCGGCGAGAGCGTCAAACTCAGCCGCATCACCAAGAACGTCAACTTCAAATCATCCCGCACGGACCTGGAATTTTCGCGCATCGATGGCGATCTCGAACTCGACTCCGACGACCTGCACGCGGATCAGATCACCGGTCCGGTTCGTCTCACGACCCGTTCCAAGCAAATCCGCCTGGAAGATGTTTCCGGAGATGTGCGGCGGCAAAACGTAAGTGGCGGCGTCGACGTAACCATGCGCTCGTTGGGCAACGTCCAGATCGACAACCGCAGCGGCGATATTGCGCTCAGCCTCCCGGAAAAAGCCGGATTCCACCTCGACGCCCACACCCGCGACGGGCAAATCGAATCCGATTTTTCGGAACTGAAAGTCGACAGCGACGACCGCCAGGCCAAAGCCAGCGGCACGGTAGGGAACGGCGCATCCCATATTGTGCTCAACAACGATCACGACAGCATAGAGATTCATCGATACTCAGCCAAAGCCATGGCTCCGCCCGCCGTACCAGCGGTGCCGGCCAAGCCCGCGAGATCCCTGCCACGACCGAAAGAAAAAGTGGAACCCACCGACCACTAAGCAAGTTGCCATCCTGAGTGCTCTGAAGTGCTTCGCGAAAGCGAAGCACTTGCGCAGTCGAAGACCCCTTATGAGGAGGCGCTTTCCGAGGCAGCGCGGGACATTTTTACTGGCGCATCAGCTGATCTTGTCGCGAACGCTTTCAGAACGCGTTCCTCCTTCGGTGCGCACACACTCTTTGCCTTCCCATGCCCCCATCTGCGAAACTGGCTTGGTCTCCCACCGCAACTGAGAACTGAGAACCGCTCCATGGGCCGCATCCACGTCCTCTCCGAACAAGTCGCTAACAAAATCGCCGCCGGCGAGGTAGTCGAGCGCCCGGCTTCGGTGGTGAAAGAGCTGCTGGAGAACGCGCTCGACGCGGGCGCAACCCGCGTCAAAATCACCGTTGAAGCGGGCGGCAAAAAGCTGATCCAGATCACCGACAACGGATGCGGCATGGTCCGCGACGATGCGATGCTCGCTTTCGAACGCCACGCGACTTCCAAACTCAAAAACGCTGAAGACCTGCTGAGCATTGCCACGCTCGGCTTTCGCGGCGAGGCTCTTCCCTCCATCGCATCAGTCTCGCGGCTTCACCTGGAAACTCGCGCGGCGGAAAATCCGGAAGGGACGATCATCGAAATCAACGGCGGCAAGATGGCGCGCGTAGAAGAAGCTGGACTACCCGAAGGTACATCGATTACCGTCCGCGATCTTTTCTTCAATATCCCGGCGAGGAAAAAGTTTCTAAAGGCAGAATCCACCGAACTGTCGCACATCGCCTCGCTGGTCACGCACTACGCGCTGGCTCATCCAGAAAAGCACTTTGAACTGCACTCAATGACGAATGCCATGCTGGTGGCCCCGCCGGTTGCGGGATACAGCGAGCGCGTCTACCAGGTCTTCGGCAAAGAAACTCTGGATCAACTCATTCCGGTAGCCGCGGTGCAGAAACTCGAGCGGGTGGGCCTGCCGCAGCCTCCGCCCTGGCGCCGCAGAGAAAGTGAAAACGAAGGCGAAGAGGTGAGCGAGCCGCCCGGCCCCGGCGAAATGCGCCTTCACGGCTTCGTTTCGAAGCCCGAGATCCAGAAGCTGAATCGCAATTCGATCTACGTCTTCGTCAACGGACGCCTGATTCGCGACCGCCTCATCCAGCACGGACTCACCGAGGCTTACCGCAACATCATTCCGCCCACGGTTTTTCCGGTCGTCCTGCTGTTTCTGGAAATGCCGCCGGGCGAGGTCGATGTGAACGTCCATCCTTCAAAAACTGAAGTGCGCTTTCGCCAATCGACCGCGATGCACGACTTCGTCCGCGACACGGTTCGCGCGGCCCTGATGAAAGCGCGCCCCGTGCCCCAGTTCACCACAGAAATTCGCGCTCACGCCACTGCCTCCACCGGGCTTACACCCGGAGCTCGTGACTGGATTTCCCCCTCCGACCTTGTTGCGGCGGGCGAGGCGCCGCGTCCTCACTACGATCTCACCGGTGCGGTTGAAGCCGGATCGGGATTTTCTCTGGAGGCCCCCCAGCTTCTTCAAAGTTCCGCGCGCTTTCAATTTGAGGGTGGAATTGCGGTCGAGGCTAATTCCGCCTTTCCCGTCGCGCGTGGCCTTCACGAAAGTGCGTTCAACCACCAGTTCCTCGACTCCATTCCTGACAACGGCTGCGCTCCCGCGCTCGACGTGCGAGAGGAAGATTCAACACTCGAGTCGCTCTCTACCCTCCGCCCCCTCGGCCAAATCCGCAACTCGTTCATTCTCGCGGTGAATGAAGACGGCCTGTGGATTGTCGATCAGCACGTGGCCCACGAGCGCGTTCTCTTCGAACGGATCCTCAAGCAGCGCGCGACGCACAAAGTCGAAAGCCAGCGATTGCTCATGCCCATCGTCCTAGAACTCTCCCCCGCGCAACAGGCCATCTTCGCCGAGATCGCCGACGAACTCGAACACAACGGCTTCGAAGCCGAACCCTTCGGCGCGCGCAGCGTCGCGGTAAAAGTTGCCCCGGCCGGGGTCGAAGCCGCCGCCGTCGAGCACATGCTCCACGAACTGTTCGATCAAATCTCGCGCGAAGAGCAATCCCTCAACCTCGAAAAAATTCGCGCACGCATTGCCGCCTCCATCGCTTGCCATGCCGCAATCAAAGTGAACATGCCGCTCGAGCAAAATAAAATGGACTGGCTCCTCGCCGAACTGGCCAAAACCGACCACCCCATGTCCTGCCCCCACGGGCGCCCGGTGGTTCTGCGGTATTCTGTAAAGGACATCCAGAAGGCGTTCAAGAGAATCTGAGAGAACCAGCAATTAGCAATTGGCAGTTAGCATCTGCGCGGCATTCCTGCTGATTGCCAACTGCTAATTGCCAGCTTGCTACCCATGACTGAATCCGACCTCCAGCAGCTTCGCCGCGAAAAATGGCGTCTCGATGGCAAGCCCATCCGCACCATCGAAGAGGCGCGCGCCTTCGTTGAGGCTGTCGGCTTCTGCCTGATGTATCCGGTCCGCCCCACCATGCCCGTGCCCACGTTCATCGGCGCGTTCGTCGGCTCCGACAATCGCCTACCCACCTGGCAGCACGCCTACTCCGACCCTCGCGCGCTGGCCGCTACAGAACTTATGGTCCGCCTGCTGCGAGAGCGTTCGGCGTATGAGGCAAATGTGTTCGACGAAAACAACGCCTTCCTCGTCGCCGCCTCGGCCTTTCCGTTTTTTTACGCGCTGGTGGGCGAGCGCAATCCCAAGCTCGCGCCCCAGCGGGGGCCGCGTTCCCCGTATTCGCCGTTGGCTTGCGACGCCTTCGATCTGATCGTCCGCCACGGTCCTATCTCCAAACAGAAACTGCAGGAGGCGCTCGGCGGCAGCGTCTCGCTTCCCGCGCTCGACAAGGCTCTCGGCGAATTACTCGCCAAGTTGCGCATCACGCGCGTCGACTACAAAGCGAGCGAAGGGTCTTTCTGGGATGTGCTCTACCGCTGGTCGCCGGACGCCGTGAAAGAAGGCGTAGGCGTCTCTGTGCAACAAGCTGTATCGGCATTGCTCTCAAAATATCTGGACTGCGTAGTCGCCGCCGAACAATCTGAACTGGAAACGTTTTTCGGAAACTTCGTCGCCCGCTCCCGCGTGAAAGAAGCCGTCAACGCCCTGCTGGCTGCGCGCGAGCTGAGCTTTATTCATGTGAGCGGACGGTCGATGCTGCACATTACGCCCGAGAAAGAAGCGGCCGCGCCAAAAGTCATCCAGCCGCCACGCCCGTTCCCGCGTCCCTCGTCGCGTCCGGCCGCACGCCGATCCGGTCGGTCATCCACGCCTGCTAGCGCACGGCCATCCGGACCTCCCCCCGCGCGTCCACGCACGTTCACCCGACCGCGTCCGAAGAGTGGAGGGCCGCGCTAAGGGTTACCCTGTGCGCCTTATCCGCTGTGATAAAGGTTTGGTCCGGCCAATGTACAATGCTGGTTCGCAGATGACGAACCCGAACCCCCGCAAACTGATCATCGCCATCGACGGCCCTGCGGGCGCGGGCAAGAGCACCATCGCCTCGCGCCTGGCGCGCAAACTCGGCTACGTGAATCTGGAGAGCGGCGCAATGTACCGCGCCCTCGCGCTGAAAGCTATCGACAAAGATGCATCGTTCGATGACGAAGCCGCCCTGGTAAGGCTTGCGCAGGAATCGCGTATCCATCTGGAACCGACGATGGGTGGAAACCGCACCCTGCTTGACGGCCGCGATGTTTCGACGCGCATCCGCGAGCGCGATGTCACCGAAGCCGCGTCGCGCGTGTCGGTGCATCCGGAAGTGCGCGCGTGGATGGTTGCGCGTCAGCGCGAGCTGGGCACAAGTGGCGGCATCGTCATGGAAGGCCGGGACATCGGCACAAAGGTTTTCCCCGACGCCGACTTGAAGATTTTTCTGGACGCGGACCCCGTAGTCCGCGAGCAGCGCCGCATGGAGCAGCAGAAAATTAAAGGCGAAGTAGCGGCCAACGTAGCCGCCGATCTCCGTGAACGCGATCGCCGCGACCGTACTCGCGCTGCGTCGCCGCTGAAGGCGGCGGAGGATGCTGTAGTCATCGACTCGACAAGATTGAACGAAGATGAAGTGTTGGAGAGAGTGGAGGAGTTGGCGCGCCGAAAGCTGGAATCAACGCTGTCATCCTGAGCGGAGCAAGTGGTTCGCGACAGCGAAGCACTCGCCGATTCAAAGTATCCCTATAGCCTTGCGGTACCATTGACGCGGGATTCGCGTCAATGCGCGCTCTTCCTCACCTGTATCCCCAACTCTCGCAACTGCCCCTCCCCCACCGGCGTCGGAGCATCTACCATCAAATCCACGGCCCTCGCCGTCTTGGGGAAGGGAATCACTTCGCGCAAACTTTCCGCTCCCGCGAGAATCATCACAATGCGGTCGAGGCCCAGCGCAATCCCGCCATGCGGAGGCGTGCCATACTCCAGAGCTTCCAGGAAAAATCCGAACCGCGCCCGCGCTTCTTCTTCGTTCATGCCCAGAGCGCGGAAAATTCTGCTCTGCACATCCTGCCGGTGGATACGAATCGATCCCGACCCCAATTCCGTCCCATTCAGCACCACGTCATAGGCCAGCGCCCGCACTGCGCTCAACGGTGACAGCGGATCGTTCAGCGACTCGACCCCACTCTCGAGCTTCGCCATATCCTCTTCGTGCGGCGAGGTAAACGGATGATGTGCCGCATTCCACCGCTTGTCGCCCTCATCCCACTCAAACATGGGGAAATTCGTGACCCACAGGAAGCGATAGTCTTTCGCAGCATCGCCAGTCTTCTTGAAGATGCCATGCCGCTCCGCATACTTTTGCGCCAGCGCCAACCGCAACAATCCGGCTGACGCATAGATTGCCAACTCCTGCGGCGTGACTTTGCGATGGCGATGCTCGGAAACCGGCAGCTGTGGCGCCGTTTGCGCCGAACTGCTTTGTGATGACCCGCTTTGCGATGAACCGGCGACCAGCACAATCATGTCGCCGTCGTCGCTCTGCGCGCCACATTTCTTCGCGATCGCCGCCGCTGCATCGGGGAATTTATTTCCAATCCTCTTAAAGTCTTCAAACAGCTTGGCTCCGCCCTTGGGAATAAACATCGGCTTGATGTCATCCCGCTCTTTGCGCGACAACTCACCGACCTTCGGCGTCCGAACCGCAATCACCGGCAGATTCGGGTTCACGGCCAACTCCTGCAGATTCTCTGCCGTAAAGCATTCGCGCACGTCGGTGAACGCCGGCAGGCGCAAGTCCGGCTTGTCGATCCCATACAACCGGATGGCTTCGTCATAATCCATGCGCGGGAAGGGCGTCTTGATTTCATTGCCCGCGGCGGCAAACGCCGCCGTCAAGAAGCCTTCGACGACTTCCCAAACCCGCTCGGGTTGTGGATACGACATTTCCAAATCGATCTGGGTGAACTCGGGCTGGCGGTCGGCGCGCAAGTCCTCGTCGCGGAAGCAGCGGACGATCTGAAAATATTTATCGAAGCCCGAGATCATCAATATTTGTTTGAACAACTGCGGCGATTGCGGCAGAGCGTAGAACGTCCCAGGCTGCACCCGGCTGGGAACCAGGTAATCGCGCGCACCCTCCGGCGTCGAGCGCGTCATGAAAGGCGTTTCGATTTCAAAAAATCCCTGCGCCGATAAATAATCCCGAATCGCCTTCGCCACTTTGTGGCGAAGTTCGATGTTGAACTGCATGGCATCGCGCCGCAGGTCGATATAGCGATACTTCAGCCGGGTCTCTTCATTCGTCAGCGCCGTGTCGGAGGGCAGGAACGGTGGCAGCTTTGACTCATTCAGAATGCGCAATTCCTCGGCGATCAACTCGACTTCGCCGGTCGGCATATTCGCATTGACGGTGTTCGCGTCGCGCAGCTTCACGGTGCCGATCACGGCGATGACATACTCGTTCCGCAGATCCCCGGCCTTCTCGTGGATCGCCTTGCCGCGCTCGACATTAATCACGATCTGGGTCACGCCAGTGCGGTCGCGCAGATCGATGAACAGAAGATTGCCATGGTCGCGGCGCTTGTTCACCCAGCCCATGAGCACAGCTTTTTTCCCTGCGTCGGAAGCGCGGAGGGCTCCGCACATATGAGTCCGTCGTAAATCGCCTAAAAAGTCGAGCAAAATGTGTCCTTACGGTGAGAGATGCGGCAGAGTGCCGAATCAAAGATTATAGCTGGAAGACAAGATCTGAAGGCTGGTGCACCGCTGCCGCAAGGTAGCTACTGTTACAATCCAACGGCTGTCGCAATCCAACTACTGTCACAATCCAAGTGCGATCATTCAGAGCGAAGCGAGGAACCCTGGTTTCATGCCACACACTTAACCGTCATTTCTTCGACGCCTTCCCATCCATCATCGGCGTCCATTTGGTGCCATCCTGCGTCATATCAAACATAAACGTGTAAGAGGTCGCGGACGTCATCTTCATGGTGAAGCGGCCTTTCGTGACCATGCCGCCCATCTTCTCTTCGCCAATCCAAGTCCAGGTGTCGCCATCGAGGGTGCCCCTCGAGTCTTCAAATTCGCCGAAGCTGTTGAACTCGCGGTAAGTGTAGGCTTTATCGTCGGTGGAATATCCCATCACCGAGAGTCCTACTCCATCGCCCATCGAGCTCTTGTAACTGGAGTGGCAAACCAGGTAAAAGCCGCCCTCCATCCACTCGCACTTTTCATTCTCGGTCATCGATCCGCCTGGACCCATCTCGCCGGGCTTCATAGTTCCGTCGAGGGTCCAAGTCCCGGCGAATACATCTAGCTTCTTCAATTCCGGCCCCGGCTTCGGAGCCGGCATCTGCGCCGTCGCCATTCCGGTCAACAATAAAATTGCCGCGATCATTAGTCCTCTAAGTTTCATACCGGTCTCCTCTGTCTTCTCACACTCTCGATCCCGCACTATCGAGCCATCTTTCCGAAAGACGCGTGAATCGCCCACTCCGCAGCAGCGAATTCTAATCCTGCCCTCTCAACGCGTCAACGCAGCCTAAAGCTTTGACGTTCTACTTTAGGAAGAGAAAGCGCGAAGCGCACCCCGAGGCCCGAAAGCCGAAACCCAAGTTCTTACCAATCTCCCCAATGCGCCGCCGTCGCCTGATGGAACTTCAGCTTCCACCCGTCCTCCTGCTTCACCCACAGCGAACTGAAATGCTGATAACGCGGCGGAGGCCCCTGATCCTCCTCCGGTTTCTTACGCACGATCGCGTCATAGGTCACAACCCCCGCAGCGTCGCCAGCCATCAGCACCTTCATGTCATAGGGCGTCAACTCAACCAACTCGGCGTCGCCAAGATCGTCGACAGCCTCCTGCCGCTCAAGCAGCTTTCCGTCAACGCCCACCAGGGCAAAGTCTTCGCCGACCACTCGTTTGAAGAATGTGGCGTCGTCCTTCTTTTTGGCTTCGATCAAACTTTTTTCGGAGGCGATCAAAGTCTGCTCCACCGGAGCGATAGGCTTGGCCGGCGTGGGAGCTTGTGCCACGCCAGGAAGGACGCCCAGTAAACACAAGGCCCAGGAGACAATCCAAACCAGCTTCATGACCTTTCCTCCATGATCATCGCGACTGCCCTAATCCACGAATCTTCTCTGCCAATTCCCCTCGCGGCACTGAAACCTGCTCTCCGGTCGCCAGATTTTTCAGCGCGAACGCATCTGCCTTCGCTTCGTTCTCACCGACAATCAAAATGTATTTCGCGCCGGCCTTAGTCGCCGCTTCAAAGGATTTCTTCAGACGAAAACTCTCATCGCCCAGATCCACGACCAGATTTTGACGCCGCAACTCGCGCGTCAACCGCGCCGCTTCCGCGTTCATCCCCACGCCCAGGGGAGCGACATATACGTCCGGTTTTTTCAGAACGCTCTCGGCCGTGTCCTCCAACGACATCACGAGCCGGTCTTCCCCAATCGCAAACCCAATCCCGGGAGCCGGCGGTCCACCCAGTGCCTCCGACAATCCGTCATACCGCCCACCGCCCAGGATCGCATTCTGTGCACCCAGCGCTCCATGCGTGAATTCAAACGCCGTGCGCGTGTAGTAATCAAGCCCGCGCACCAGCCGGTCGTTTTCACGAAACCCGACACCGACCGCTCTCAAGATTTCTTTTACCGCCTCAAAATGTTTCCTGCATCCCTCATCCAGAAACTGGCTGATGCGCGGCAGCGTTTCAATAATCGGCTGATCCTCCGGCACTTTGCAGTCGAAGACGCGTAACGGATTGGTCACCGCGCGCCGCCGGCAATCCACACACATCTTATCCACCACTGGCTCCAAAGCCTTGCGCAGTGCCTCATTAAACGCAGCGCGATCCCGCGGACATCCCACCGAATTCAACTCCAGATTCCATCCCACAATTCCTAGCCGATCGAGCAAGGTCGCCAGCATCTCCAACACTTCCGCGTCCCGCGCCGGAGACTCACTTCCCGCCGATGCCGGCCCAATAATTTCAGCGTCGATTTGGTAGAACTGCCGATAGCGCCCCTTCTGCGGCCGCTCGCGCCGGAACATCGGCCCGATGCAGTACAACTTATTCAGTCCGCGATCACCGAGCTTGTGTTCAATGTAGGCCCGCACAATGCCAGCCGTCGCTTCAGGGCGAAGCGTCAGCGATTGTCCTTTATCACTCTCGGCGCGCCCGCGATCCTCCCATGTATACATCTCCTTCGAAACGATATCGGTCTCTTCACCCACGCCGCGCGCAAACAACTCCGTCGCCTCGAAAATCGGCGTGCGAATTTCCTGGAAGTTGTAGGCGCGGAACACATCCCGCACCGCTGACTCCACGAAATTCCACAGCGCCGTCTCCGGGGGCAGTAGATCGCGCGTTCCGCGCACCGCTTTAATCATTTATTCCTCAATTGTCATCCAAGCGGAGACTTGTCTTTTCCTTCGCGAAAGACAAGTCTCAGTCGAAGGATCCCTTGCAGCATAAGCCTTCCGTAACCCCTCCGGGAGTTCTCTCCATTCCCCGCCATCGTGGCATGCGGCGTGAGATGCCTTGAGACGTCAAAGCGGCGCTGGCGTACGGCGGTCCGTCGACTGCGCAAACCGATTCGCTTTGCGAATCGGTTTTCTTCGCTCAGGATGACAGTTTTATGTTCACGATGACAAACTCACCTTTCCCTCAAATACTCCTCGGTATACACCAGATAATTCCGCGCGTACTTCATGATCATCTCGTCCTCGCCCTTTTCCAGCTTCCGCCGCAATTTTCCTGGAGAGCCCATCCACAACGATCCGGGCTCAACGACGGTCCGCTCCGGGATCAGCGTTCCGGCGGCGATAATCGATCCGGAGCCAATCTTCGCGCCATTCAAAATCACCGACCCCATGCCGATCAGGCAGCGATCCTCCACCACGCAGCCGTGCAGCGTCACCGAATGTCCCACGGTGACATACTCACCGATGACTACTTCGTACTGCTCGCGCATGCCGTGGAGCACGCTGCAATCCTGCACGTTGGAATGCGCGCCGATGCGGATCGAGTGCACATCGCCGCGCAGCACCGCGTTCATCCACACCGACGCATGCACGCCCAGTACCACGTCGCCGATGATCTGCGCCGACTCATCTACGTAACACGACGCCGGAACAACAGGGCGCATGCCTTTGAACGATCGAATCATCTCTCGCCTCTACGAAGGAATTTGAACATAACACGATTCGCGAGTGAATATCTCGGATGCAAACTTCTTCACATTGAAGGCTTTTCAGGATTGCGTCGAAGTTCGCGCAGGGTGTTTTTCTTCCGATTCCTGCCGCGTCGGGTGATCCGGGAAAGAAATTCTTGTTTCCCCGAGTCGACTGTGCGATATAATCCTCCCGCGGAACCGGCTCCCCTGCCAGCTTCTCAAGCCGCCCGTTTCTCCGTCCCCGGAAAACTGTATGGTTCCCTCGACAAAACACGCCGTTTTTTCATTTCTATTTCTGGCGTCCTGCTCCAGCGTTCTGGCGCAACTTGGTGGTGGGGGGATGCGCCCGGCATCGACGACTTCCGGGCTTGGGATCGAGCAGAACCAAATGGGACTATGGTTGAATGAGAGCGACGACGACAGACGGCGGAAGATGTTGGAGAGTTTTGCCGACTTCGGTTCTAAGCTTGACCTGAAGGCCCCTGGTGCAGCGCGACGCGAATACGAGAAGGGAAATCAACTCGTATTTAGGAAAAGTTACGCCGACGCGGCGGAGCACTTCGTGAAAGCGATTACGGCGTATCCAAGTTTTGTGTCTGCGCATAACGCACTGGGGTCGACGTACTTGGATTTGGGACGAAACGAAGAGGCCCAAAGTGAATTTCAGCGCTCGGCTGCGTTGGATGGCCACCTGCCCCATACCTTCATGAATCTGGGGCGCGCGCAGTTGGCGCTGAAAAATTTTTCCGGCGCACAAGAGTCGATGCAAAAGGCTTCAGAGCTTGCTCCGCTGGACCTGCGTCTGCTCTCGGCATTGACGTACGCGCAATATTTGAATCACGACTACGGGGGCGCGATCGCTACTGCTCAGCGGGTCCACGGCCTGAAACACGAAAACAACGCCATTGTGCATTACTTCGCCGCCGCATCGTGGCAGGGGAAGAACAATCTCGACGAAACCCAAAAGGAATTGCAGATGTTGCTCGAGGAAGACCCTAAGTCTTCGGTTGCGGAGAGCGCCAGGCAGATGATCGAGCAGATCAAAGCGAGAAAGGATCAGCCGGCAGAGCCGGTGACAATCAGCTACTCCAGTACGCCCGATGATCCGAGCGTAGCTCCGGACGCGAGAGCCCGAAGAATGTTGCAGCAGTTTGAGCTGCAAAGGCAAGTCGCAGAGGTTGAAAAAGAGCCGGACGCGGATTGCGAAACCTGTGGAGCTGTGATGCCCGCCGGGTTGCTGGCGGGGGATGTTCCCGCCGGCGGTCCACTTTCGAGCGCAAAGGTGGCTAGTTTCGGCGCCTCGGCTTTGATACTGCACAGCAGCGTGAACGAAGTTGCAGTTTTTTTTTGCGGCCACCGATCACGGCAAGTCGGTCAGCGATTTGAGCAGGGAGTCGGTCATCATTCGCGATGACGGAAAGGCTCCGGTGGCCGTAACTGGTTTTCGCAACGAGGCGCAATTGCCCCTCCGCTTGGGTTTAGTCATCGATACCAGTTCGTCAATCACCAAGCAGTTCGCTTTTGAGCAGAGTGCGGCCGCGTCGTTTTTACAAAAGACTCTGACCGACAAACAGGATCTGGCGTTCGTACTTGGCTTCTCAAGCACTGTACTGATGGCTCAGGACTTTACCGGGGACGAAGCGGCGATATCGAAGGGTATTGGCCAGTTGGCCCCGCGTGGCGGAACTGCTCTTTGGGATGCGGTTAAATTTGCTTCAGAGAAGCTTGCGGCCCAGCGCGAAGAGCAGCCTGTAGCCAGGATTCTGGTAGTAATCAGTGATGGCGATGACAACTGCAGTGCGGCGACTCTGAAACAGGCGATTGAGACGGCCGAGCGCAGCGAAGTGATTGTCTATACGGTGAGTACGCGGGAATTCAGGAATGAAATTTCCAGTGATGCGATAGCTGACCAGGCCATGAGGGCGCTAGCGTCCCGGACCGGAGGGGCTGCTTTCTTCCCCGATTCTATTGGCAATTTGCAGCACGGGCTGGCGGAACTGCAACAAGTAATCCGCAGCCGATACCTGATCTCTTATAAGCCCGATCACTTCGTGGCGAATGGCAAGTATCGGTCAATCGCTGTGGAGGCGCAAAAGTCCGGCCACAAGCTCCACGTCTATTCCAGGCGAGGATACTATGCGAACGCCAGGCCGCACTCCTAGAAGCAAGAGGGAGAAAGTCTGAGTATGCGAAAAGGCATCCCTGGCGGGAGTGCCTTTTTCACTTTCTACACCGGTTAGCAAGCAGGGCCGGGCTTTATTCGCTGGTGAAATAATCCACAGTCACGGGATTCTCGAATAGCGAGTAGTCCCGCGTGACGACGGTGATGCCGCTGTCGGTAACAAAGTAGCGGGAGCGATCGGCCTCGGTATCGTAGCCGATGGTTGTGCCTTCGGGAAGATGCACATTGCGGTCGATGATGCAGCGGCGAACGCGGCAATGGCGTCCCACGGCGACGTGCGAGAAGAGAATGGATGCGTCCACTTCGGAATAGGAGTTCACGCGAACGTCGGGCGATAGAATAGAGTTCCTCACCGTGCCGCCGGAGACGATGCAGCCGTTGGAAACGATGGAATCGAGCGCGGTCCCCATGCGATCCTTTTCGGCGAACACAAATTTCGCAGGCGGGTATTGCCGCTGATGCGTACGGATCGGCCACTCGTGATCGTAAAGATTGAAGATGGGCGACACCGAGACGATGTCCATATTAGCTTCGTAGTAGGCTTCAAGCGTGCCCACATCGCGCCAGTAGAGCGCCTCTTTTTTGTTTTCGTCGATGAAGTCATAGGCGAAGACGCGATAGTCGTCGACCATCTTGGGGAGAATATCTTTGCCGAAGTCGTGACTTGAAGAGGGATCCTCCGCGTCCTTGAGGAGCACGGGGATGAGCACGTCGGCATTGAAAAGATAGACGCCCATCGAACCCGCCACCTTCTCCGGATTCAGGTGCGAACGCAATTTGGTTTCCTTCGGTTTTTCTTCAAAGCCGTTGATGCGCCCGTCCTTGTCAACGTCGACTACGCCGAAGCGGAAAGTCTCCACAAGATCAATCTGAATAGTGGCCAGGGTGATGTCGGCAGCAGAATCCCTGTGCTGCTTCATCATTTTGCCGTAGTCCATTTTGTAGATGTGATCGCCGGAGAGGATGAGCACGTATTTGGGCTGTTCGGAGCCGATGGAATAAATGTTCTGATAGACGGCATCGGCGGTGCCCTGATACCACTGGTCGCTGACCCGCTTCATGGGCGGCAGGACTTCGACGAACTCTCCTACCTCGCGTCCCAGCACGTTCCATCCTTCGCGAATGTGGCGGTTCAAAGAGAGCGCTTTGTATTGGGTAAGGATATAGACGCGGCGCAGGTCGGAGTTCAGGCAGTTGGAGAGCGTGATGTCGATGATGCGATACATGCCGCCGAAGGTTACGGCGGGTTTGGCGCGGTCACGAGTAAGAGGATAAAGGCGCTCTCCGGCGCCACCGGCGAGAAGGACTCCGAGCGTGTCTTTCATGGAGGCCACTTGGAGAAGAGTAGATGTTAGCACAGGGTCAAGGGGTTGGCGGCGATGTGTAGATGCGTATTCCACAACGAAAAACCCCCAGCTTTCACCGGAGGTTCGAGGTATTACTCCACGAATCGGTCCTACTGACCCAGATAGCGCGCGATGGCGAAGTTAGGCACGTATTGGCCTCCTACACTTGGCGGTGGAGGCCCGGAGTTTCCGGCAGCGACAATCTTGCCATCGCCCTGCACGACTAGTGCTGAAACGAATGAGATGTTGCCTTGACCGATAGTCGTAATCACCGTGCCCTTAGTTCCGAATGTAGTGTCCGGTTTTCCTGTGGTCGTGTAACGGGCCAGTGCAAACGATGACAAATTGAAAGCCAGTGAGGCCCCAAGAGCGCCCGCCTGTCCGGCCACAACGATCTCGCCATTCGATTGAATGGCCAGCGAAAAGCCATTGCCGGCAGGAAATGCGCGGCCAAATCCGGTGATCGCGATCCCTCCATTGAAGGTCGTGTCGATGCTTCCATTGGAGTTGTAACGCACCAATCCAAAGCCAGTCTGGTTGGCCGCAAAAGTGCGGCCGCTGGTGATGTCAGTCAGCAGTGCGCTCGGAATAGTCCCAGCTACCAAGATTTTTCCATCGCTTTGAATCGCGAGCGCGGCCGCCGACGCGACGCACGCCGCCTGTCCGGCGGCTCCGAAAGTCTTGTCCAGACTGCCATTTGCGTTGTAGCGTGCAATCGCACCCGGTTGCGGAGTTGGCGCAAGCGAGAACGGTGCCAGGATTTCGGTCGGTGCTCCTGCTCCTGTAGTCACTAAAATCTTGCCGTCCGATTGCAAGGTCATGGCCGTTACGACCTGAGAGGCTAGAGGAACGAAACCGCCAACGCCGAAGCTGGTATCCAGTTGGCCCGCACTGGTCAGGCGCCCCATCAGCCCGAAACCTGTTAACAGAATTTCGCCGTTAGGTTGAACCGCCAACCCGTTGGACACGCCGGGTTCGGAAATGAGTGAGCTTGGGGTAGCGATACCCCCCTTGCCAAAAGTGGTGTCCAGGCTGCCGTCGACGTTGAATCGGGCAACCAACCCTGTTTCGTCTCCAGACGCCGCGGCCACGATCTTCCCATCGGGCTGAACGACCATGGCGAAGGCTTGAACACCGGCAGTGCCAAAGTTTGCAATGCCCCCCACGCCGAAAGTGGCGTCCAAGGTTCCATTAGTGTTAAGTCGCACTACGGCAGCGCTGGCTGGGGTTGATCCCCCGATTAAGATCTTGCCGTCGCTTTGAATCGCCACGGCGTTAAGGAAGGTCGAGTCGTTGCCGCTTTGCTTAAAGTTCGAGATAAAGATTCCGCCTTTCCCAAAAGTCGGATCCAGAGTGCCAGCCTGGGCGGCGGCTTTCAGGGAAGCGACGAACAAGATCGAGAAGATCAGCAACAAAGCGCGCTTCAATGTCGTGCTGTACATGGTGTTTCCTCCTAGGCGGATTGCCTCCGAACTGCAAAAAATTCAGAGGGGCGTAGGGTCGCGAGGATATCGCACGAAATCAGGAACTTGTCACGAGATTGTCACTGGGCCGTCAAAAGACCGTCAAATACTTGCGAGGATTTCTGAATCACCCGCTTAGTCGAAGCCTCGACGGTAGAGTGCAATCTGCTGCTGGATTGCTTCGAGGGCGCTGAAGCCCCAGAGATTTGTTGGTTCGGAATCGTCGATGGTGTCGGCGTCAAAGCCTTCATCGGGCGACACGTACTCGTTGAACTGATGGATGATCAGGAAAATGGGCTGGAGTTGACGCGCGTCGGTCACAAAAGACTCAAGGGTGGCGTAGGTCCTGTTTTCGCCAAAGCGGAGGGCGTCATCCGGACAATAGGGCGAAGGGTTGGCGGGCGAAGCGGGACATACCCAGCCGAGTTGGCCGGCTGTAGCGATCGAAGCCGTGAAGTTCTCCACTCGCGAACCGACCCGGTTATATGTGGGATACACGGTAGGAGAGTAGGCGCAGGGTGGAACCGTGCACGAAGTATGCTGTCGATCAACCCAGCTCCAGAAGCCGTACGAGGGGTTGATCTCCACCGGACCGTTGGGAGTGCCTTGATTGAGCCAGAGGTAGGGCTGGCTGTCGAGATATCCTGCCATCTCCTTGAAAGTATACTTGCCGCTGAACTCGGGATGGCGCTTCAGGAACTGCCGGATCTGAAACCAGAGAGGATTGTCGGCGCGGCTGGGGTCTTGCGCCGCCCCCAGGAAAATCAGCATGAGTGGCTTACCTTCGTAGACTACCTGGCGCTCGGGGTACTTCTGCAGTAACTCACTGAAGAACTCGATTTCCTTTTCGAGGGCGGTCTTGCCGTCGAGATCCTTGAACAAGACATCCTCGTCGATACCGCCGAGGAGCGGAATGAGCTTGAGGCGGGTGCCAAGATTTGTCCAGGCTGGATAAAGATTACCGGTATTGTCGCGAATCTGCTGGTTGTTCGTGCGGAATGCGGGGGAGCAGTTCGGGAGGTATTTCTTGGCGAACCACTCGCTGTTGAAGATGCAGCTTAGGTTATTGGTGACTTCGCTGATGGCGGCGTCGACGCCGAGACGTTCCATCCACGCGACATGTTGCTTGATGACGGCGGGGTCTGCGCTGTCGTAGCCGCCGCCGACGGTTTGCATGTCCGCCGATTGCAGCAGCGGTTTCGCGGCGGTGCCTTGAAACGTAACGGCCTTGGGACCAAACCACGCTTCATACTCCATTACGACGATGTGGCTGTTTTCGTCGACCAGCAGAGGTCCACTTGATAGGGTGGACTCAGCGCCCGCGACGGCTTGGGTGCATACAGCGGATGGGACGGCACATAAGAAGGCGAGGACAATCCATTGCGAAGCGGAAGCTCTCACGATTGCTCTCCTGCAATTTGCTTGAGCACGAAAACCCCCAGGATGCCTGAAAGTTTCACCGGCAAGAGCCGCAGCTACTTTTCTTCAATCTTGATGCGGAGGGATTTCAGGAATTTGAGATCTTGATCGTTGATTTTAAATTCCGGATTCGTGGAAAGCGTGGTCACGAGCGCTGTCTTATCCGAAGTTTTTTCACCTTGCTTGCTCACACCGATCGTAGCCTCGAGGACCAGGAAAATGTCATAGCCCCCCTCCTTGATGCGAGAGACGACTTCGGCGATCTGTTCGGAATCGGAAAGGGATTCGTTGATGGCCTCGCCGAGTTCCTTCATGAGTTGCTTAAGTTGTTGGTCCACGGATTCCCCTTAATGGCCCACGTCCGGGCGCCTCGCGATCTCGACGCTCCACGAACGCACTGCCCGCTTCCACCATCATAAACGGATTACGCGCGAATTGCTCTTACGTCCAGATACTCGTTCTCAATTCGAGTGGTGCCATCGGTCGCGGTATTGTGCTCGGTCCACAAGGCTTCCAGTTGCGCTGCCAAAGTAGCTTGACCTGCTGCGTCCAGCCTGGAAAATGCGACCTGCGTGGGTCCGAAATATTGCCGAAAAAAATTCACCGTCTCCGCCGGGCTGAATGGACAATGAAACCGGATTGTTTGTCGAGTCGTGTTCAGGCTTAATGCTCCGGGCCCGAGACGCTGGCGAACCGTCGACTCATCTCCCCAAAGTACGGGAGTGGGCAGTCCGGGCGGCGGCGGCAACATCTTGTGCATGATCTGAAAAGTCTTGCCGGTGAAGCCTGTGGGAGTCCAATTTGCCATGGCGATGATACCCCCAGGCTTGCATACGCGAAGCAGTTCGGCGGCCACCCGCTTGGGACGCGGTGCAAACATAGCTCCGAACATGCTGAGCACGACATCGAAGCTCTCGTTAGGGAAGGAAACATCTTCTGCGTCACCTTCCTCGAACCGTGCGTCCAGGTTCTCGGCGGCGGCACGTTGCCGGGCCTGTTCGAGAAGATTGGGGGCGATGTCGATTCCCGTAACCGATGCGCCCCTCCGCGCCGCGGGAATTGCCGTATTGCCGGTGCCACACGCCCCGTCGAGCACGGCGGAGTT
>Ga0210400_10000700_pt1 | contig 35662 bp, 35 predicted proteins | sample IncBWH26MmetaG_FD_155456 | JGI IMG/M metagenome (GOLD analysis project Ga0210400, IMG submission 155456) | Forest soil microbial communities from Barre Woods Harvard Forest LTER site, Petersham, Massachusetts, United States - Inc-BW-H-26-M | ecosystem: Environmental > Terrestrial > Soil >... | reverse complement strand
GGTCGCTCGCCGGATCTCGAGCAGGCAGCGGCCAAGGTACAGGAAGAAGTTTCCCAAGCCTACGCCGAAGCCGAACGCGCTCTGGAACTACTGCGCCAGGAAGGCGAAGCCGAGGAAATGGCCGCCGAATAACTTACAACCAACTAAGAAACGAGGGGCTTCTTGCCCCTCGTTTCTTTTTTGCGCCCTAGCAGAGCAGTTTCAACGAAACTGGTCCGCTATATAACTGTGCTGGGAGATAAACCCGATGCACAACGAAAAACCGTGTCATCCTGAGCAACGGACTCGCGTAGGCGAGCTAAGAGAAAATGAACTGATGGCGAGGGGGAGGCACTCTATTAATGACTGTCATCCCGAGCGCAGCGCCGCAAAGAAGCGAGCACAAGATATCTCAAAGGCGCGAAGAGAGGGACCCCGATAATGCGTCGGGCTTAAATGTAGATCCAAGGCGTTCTACCCGAACCCCTGCGGCATTGTCCCATTAGACGGCTTTAAAGGCCCGTTGATTCTATTGCCCTTGAAAAGCGTGTTCATTAGGAGCGGGCAGCGAAGGAACTGCTCCGCTGCATTCAAGGTACACGAGAAATCATTTTGCTTGCTGACCCATCCTCTGCAGGTGAGCACCGGAAATTTGGAGAGTCATCCGCAGTAAGAAGAGGTGAAAAGATGGCCAAACCACTAACTGACACGCGTTGCAGTAATTGCTCTAAATCAGCTCATGTTATTCATGGAAATTATCAATTTAAAGAAAGTGGTCTCAATAACGTGGTCCTCTGCGGAATCGAAATCATAAAATGCGATCATTGCGGTAACGAAGACCCCATTCTTCCAGCGCTGGATCACCTGTTGCAAATTATTGCTTTAGCATTAGTGAACAAACCTTACCGGCTGGCTGGAGAAGAGGTCCGGTTTCTGCGTAAGTATCTGAAACTTACCGAAGACAAGCTCTCCCGGTTGCTGCATGTGGATAAGACAACGCTCTCCAAGTGGGAAAACAATGATGATCCGGTTGGGACGCAGAGCGACTTGGCAATTCGCATGATCACCATGTCGTTGGATAAGGAATTAAAAAACAAACTTTCAGAGGTCGTGCGGGAGCAGTTTGAAAAGATTCAATTTGGCACGCCCGCAGCCAAGGGCCGAACCAAGAAGTTTGCTCCTCAAAGAGCAACTATTGAAGTCGATGCGTCCGACTTGAGTTATGAGTACGCCTAACTGAGTGTGGATGACCAATGCAACCTCAAGGAACGAAGAGCACCCAGTTTCTTGTTAAAGCAACATTAAAACGTTTTTATCCTGCTTGCGCGCACTCTCTTCTGCCTTTACCCTAATCTGTTCATGTATTTGGTTCGACGGTTGCGCTCGGCGTTTTGGGGCGCTTTTCAACACGGGCAGTTTTCTATAGCCAAGGCCGGAGCGTATTCCTCCATCCTTACGCTGTTTCCTGCCTTCCTTGTGGTTACCTCCATTCTGGAGGTGTCGCATGAAACCGACGCGTTCGTCCGTCAGATCGCCTCTGCCGTGGGCTGGGTGCTGCCGCCCGGACCAAATTCCGTGGCGGTGTCGTTCTTTCACGCCAACCACCGTCAGACCAACCGCATTCTTTTTTCTGCCTTCAGCGTCACGCTCCTGGCGGCCACCGGTGTGATGATCTCCTGGATGGAGGGTTTCCGCAAAGCCTACTGCATGGTGAACACCTGGGGGTTCTGGAAAGAACGGCTGCGGGCCTTTTACCTGGTATTACTTGCTTTGCTTCCAATGAGCTTCGCTACGGTGCTGGTTGTTTTCGGCAACCAGATCGAAGCCCTGGTGCAGCACGACGCTATTCTTCGTCCGGTGGTCTTATTTTTCTGGATGCTCGGCCGCTGGGCGATCGCCATCGCGACCAGCATTGCCTTCATAGCCTTGATCTACCATCACGGAGTGCCTAAGACGCAATCCTGGCGGAGAGTTCTGCCGGGGGCGGCGATGGCGACAGCTCTGTGGTTTCCTGCGACAATGATCTTTGGCTGGTATGTGACTCATTACGCGACTTACACAGTGGTTTACGGATCACTGGGAGCAGCCATAGCATTGCTGGTATGGCTTTATATTCTCTCCGTAATCGTCTTGCTGGGCGCGGAATTCAATGCCCAGGTTTATCCCAAAGTGTTTGAAAACGAATCAATAGAGAAAAAGGTGTAAAAAGTGATCAGCGGACCCAAGGGCTTGGAGCCAAATCCTACAAGAGTTCCCCGGAAGGCGAAAATCGTCTGTACTCTGGGACCATCCAGCAGTTCTGAGGTTATGATCCGGGACCTCATGCATCTGGGAATGGAGGTGGCGCGTCTCAATTTCTCCCATGGTACCCATGAAGAGCATGCCCGCAACATTGATCGCCTGAGGAGAGTAGCGGACAAAGAGGGGCGGACGGTTTGCATCCTTCAAGATCTTCAAGGACCCAAGATCCGCACCGGCCGGCTGAAGTTCCGCACTCCTGTGGCCCTGAAGGCGGGTTCTCATGTCACCATCACGCCGCGTGATATCCCAGGAACCTCTACTCTGATTTCGACCACCTTTAAGACCCTGGCTCAGGAAGTCTCCCCCGGCGCTCGTATCCTGCTTTCTGACGGTCTCATTGAACTGCGGGTTCATTCCATTCGAGGTGACGATGTCGAATGCGAGGTCATCAACGGGGGCTTGCTGGGAGAGCACAAAGGCATCAATTTGCCAGGAACGGTGGTACGCGTCCCCTCGCTCACGGAAAAGGACGAGAAAGACCTGGAGTTTGGTCTTAAGCACGGTGTGGACATGGTGGCCGTCTCGTTCATACGGACGGCTGAAGACGTTCGCGCGGTCAAAACAAAGGTCTTCGAGCATCGCTCGGACGCATGGATCATTGCTAAATTGGAAAAGCCGCAGGCCATTGAGCACCTCGAAGAGATCCTGGATATTTCCGACGGCGTGATGGTCGCCCGCGGTGATCTGGGCGTGGAGATGCCGCCCGAAAAGGTGCCGATCATCCAAAAGCACATCATCCGGCGTGCCGCGGACTGGCGCAAGCCCGTTATTACCGCTACTCAGATGCTGGAGTCCATGGTTGAGAATCCGCGCCCCACGCGGGCCGAGGCCAGTGACGTCGCCAATGCCGTCTTTGACGGCACAGATGCCCTGATGCTCTCCGCTGAAACTGCCACCGGGAAGTATCCAAGGGAGGCGGTCGGCATCATGTCCAGGATCATCCTGGAGGCCGAGTCGCACATGCAGGACCACGTTCTGCGCCGCCGCGTCCGGCGACTTTCCATCTCGGAGACAATCTGCGAATCCGTGGCCCATGCCGCGCAGGATCTAGATATGCGCGCCATTGCCGTCTATACCGAAACCGGCACAACCCCGCGGCTTATCTCCAAGTACCGACCGCAATGCTGCATCTATGCGCTCTCCTCCAACCAGACTGTCTGCTCCCGCATGAATCTCATGTGGGGCGTCCAGCCGGTATTGTCGGACGCCCATCGCGGCACGGAAGATATGGTCACCAATGCTGAAAAAGTCCTGCTGAAGAAAAGTGCGGTCCACTCAGGCGATGTGGTGGCGATTGTGGCCGGCACGCAAACTTCTTCGGGATCGACAAATTTCATGCGTCTGCACGTCGTTGGAGACGGTCAGCCGGCTTCTCCCGCTTCCCCCGATCGCCGCAAATCGCCGCGCTTCAAGCCGCTTTCATCTTTGGAGCGTGCGAGAAAACGTTAAATCAGTTCACCCATCCGCCGCGTCCGCCGTCTTTCTTGTCTGGGTCATCCGGAGGACGGAAATTGCCGTATTCATCAAAGTATTTGTTGGGTTCTTTCTCGTGCTTACGCATATAGACCTCGAACTTTTTTGCGGCCTTGCGTCGCTTCCACCGATGGTAGGAGTTCCGGATGCCGAAAAATCCTTCGGAGAAAGCAAAGGTCAATCCTCGCCGGGGGATGAATTTCAAGTACAGGTACCCGAACAGCAATCCGCCTAAGTGGGCTATATTCGCGGTTCCGCCGCCGACGCGATCGTCAAGGGCGCCAATTAGCGCAATGAAACCCAGAATCAGCACCAGGTATTTCATCTTGATGGCGAACGGGAACGGAAACAGGTAGACCTGTTGTTCGCCAAATAACATTGCGCATGCCATATAGATGGCGAAGATTCCGCCGGAAGCTCCAACAGTCAAGACATCAGGCCGAATGTTAAAGATTGGGTGCGCGCTCAAACCTGTTGTGTAGGCCAGTAGCACCGTCGTCAGCGCTCCTCCCAATACGCCAAAAAAGAAAAACTCAAGAAACTGTCGTGAGCCAAAGTGAATTTCCAGATTCGCCCCAAACATCCAGAGCATCAGCATATTAAAAAACAGGTGAAAGAATCCCGCATGGATGATGGAGTAGGTTAGAAGCTGCCAAATCCACCCATGCTGGACGATCTGTTCCGGGATCAATCCGAGGTAAACAGCGATTTCGGCAGAGACCTGCCCAGCTCCCGTTTTCTCCAGGAGGAGCCTCAGGACGTACATGCCGACATTAACCGCCAGCAGCATCTTTATCGCACGGGTTACGGGCGGAAAAGAGAGCGACATTGTTCCACGCATATTGACTTCTTTCTAACGGGCAGGCTCGGCGGCATCCCGTGCGCGCTCAGGTTCAGGAACAACCAGTAAACTGCGGTGCCCCTTGGCATCCACGGACCGCACTGCAAAGATCACGTTGTCCTTTGACTGGTCCAAGTCTATCTTTGTTTCGGTCGTCCGAGTCACGTTTTCTGCCGGAAAGTCGCTGTCCGTGGTTTTGCGCCAAAGCACTTCATAGGCGGTGGCCCCGGCTGACGCTTGCCATTCCATCTTGGAATCATTTTCCAACTGCCTGGTCAACAGCCGAGCTTTTGCAGGAGGTGCAGGTGCTGACGCCAAAGAGGCCAGGGAAGCGGCATTCAGCCGCGCCACATTCGCCACGTACTTGAAATCCACGAACTTTGGCAAGTCACCATATTCGATGCCGTTTTCCGTCCTCACGTTCTGATGCTGATGATTATAGTCTTCGCGGTATTCGGTAAAGCGGACAGCGGCGAAGCCCTGTTCATTGAAAGCGGTGTGGTCGCCGCCACGCAGGTAGCGGTCGCGCCGGAAGATCAATTTGGGCGTAAACTGGCCAAAATCATAGGTTTCCGCTACCTCGTGGACATACCGGGCCAGAGCCCGGGAAGCCGAATCATTCTCTCCACCAATAGAGCGGACGCGGCGGAGATCGGCTTCCGTGGCCGCTATCGGAATACCCTCGGAGAAGACGCGCACCCAGTTGTCGTTTTGCTGGGTATCCCCAGGCGTGCGGTTTCCACCCACAATGTCATTATTCAGCACACCCTCCAGTTGCCAGCCTTCAGCCTTGGCCATCTTGGCAAAATGCGTGCTGCCGTTCAGCCCCTGTTCTTCGCCGGCCACTGTCAGGAAGATGATGGTGGCTGGGAATTTATGCTTGCTCAGCACACGCGCGCATTCCAGCGAGACGGCCGTTCCACTGCCATCGTCATTGGCTCCGGGCGCGGGATCGGTGGTGTTCACAGGATCGCCGTTGCGGGAGTCGTAATGGCCCGTGACCAGGTAAATCCGATTGGCCTGAGCCGGATCGGCACCATGCAGGACCGCATAGACGTTTTGCAGTTCAGCCGCTTTTGGTATCCTGGGTTTGGGCTGCTCCACAAAAGTGTCCGTCTTGACCTCCAGGCAACCGCCACAGTCTGCCGAGTAGCGGTCGAATTCAGACTTGATCCAGTTACGAGCGGCAATAATGCCTTTGCCGGATGTTGCCGCGTCCGGATTGTTCACGGACAGCGTCGCCCGAGTGCCAAAGCTCACCAGCTTTTCAATGGTTTGCTGGATCCGCTGCGGGGACACTTCTCGCAGTGCCTGAGCAATGGCCAGGTCCCGCTGCAGCCGGGTACGGGGGAGGTTCTTCTCTGATTTTGAGGCAGTGGCGGAACTTGAGCGTGCCGGCCGTGGTTTTTTCTGGGCAACTGCCCCATTCGGCAGCAGCACAAGGACGGCAAGCAAGATCGGCGTGATTACTTTGGTAAGCTGGTTAGTGTTCAAGATTAATTCCTCATATAAGAACTTGACGGCTGGAACTCAGAGATTCTAAATATAGTGATGTGGTATCTGCCACTCCTGGCGGGTACTTGCAAGGAGAAACGAAAAAATGACGCTTTGCCCTGAATGCGAAACCGATCTCGATCTGGATGCAGATGAGCTGGAAGAAGGTGAAATCATCTCCTGTCCAGAGTGTGGGACGGACTTTGAGGTTGTCACAACCGCTCCTTTGGAGCTGAACCCCATTGACGAACTCGACGAAGATGAGGACGACGACGACGAGGACGACGACGAGGAAAATGAATACTAGCATGCGGCCTCCATACAGAAGCGCAGTCGTGGCGGTGCTGGCAGTATTTCTTTTTTCCAATCCGTCATACGCCGGTAAAGACCAGAATCTGGTAAAGAACTATGGACTGATATTCGGCACTGCTTACGGGCCTGACGACCACCCTCTGTATGGCGCCAAAGTGGAGGTGTATCCCTTGGGCAAGAAGAGTCCCCGCTGGGAGCTTTTTTCCAATCACCAAGGCGAATTTGCCCAGCGTGTACCTCCCGGTCCCGCGGACTACGTTGTACATGCGACGGCTGATGTTGTGCTTATGGAAAATGGCCGTCAAACCCATAAAAAGATGAGGCTTAAGGCTGAAGGCAAGATCCACATTGAGCGTGAAGAGCGGAAGGACATCAGCTTGCATCTAACAGAGTAGACTCTCTTAGAATCAGACTGGAGGCGCCGGATGATGAAGAAGTCTTTTGCCTTGGCAACAGCAGCGATGGGTTTTGCCTTTTTGTTGCCGGCTGCGCTCCACGCCGCCATCACAGTAACTGCAACAGCCGTTGAATTGGAGCAGCGGTCCCGCGAGGAACCTCGCTCACTGGTCGGAGAAGTCCGCAGCAACCAGGGGCAGCCCCTGGCAGATGCCGTAGTCTACCTGAAAAACACCAAGACGCTAGTGGTGAAAACTTTTATCACGGAAGGAACCGGCGCTTATCGCTTCCCGGCTTTGTCGCCCAGTGTGGACTATGAAGTTCATGCCGAGTACAAAGGCGCCCGGAGCGATACCAAAACGCTCAGCTCGTTCGATAGCCGCAAGCAGGCCATCATCCATCTGAAGATCAACACTGAAAAATAAGAATTGGGTAAATGGGTAAATTTGCAATTACCCGCTTACCAAATTTCCCAATCTTCATCAGTCTTGATCGTTGCTCGCACGCTTCCAGTTGATGATATCGCCCAGAGTAGTGGTTCCGCTCGTGCTGGAGGCGGGATGCTTATAGGCCTCAACGTCCGCACGGCTGGCCTCTGCTCCCACGGCGCGCAGGCTCAATCCAACCTTCTTTTCATCCTGATTCATCTTGATGATCTTGAAGTCGTGCTCTTGCCCGGCCTCAAGCTTGGCTGGACTACCGTCAGAATCGGTGGCTTCGGAATTGTGGCACAGGCCTTCAACTCCATCGGCAATTTCAATAAATGCGCCGAACTGGGCCAGACGCAGCACCTTCCCATGAATCACGTCGCCAATCCTGTGGGTGTTGAAGAAGGTCTCCCAGGCATCCGGCTGGAGTTGCTTGATGCCCAGCGAGAGACGCCGCTGCTCCGGTTCAATACCCAGCACCGCAGCTTTGATCTTCTCGCCTTTCTTCAAGACTTCAGAAGGATGCTTCACGCGCTTGGTCCAGCTCAGATTGCTCACATGAACCAGCCCGTCGATGCCGTCTTCAATCTCAATGAACGCGCCAAAGTCCGTCAGATTTCTCACCCGGCCTTCCACGGTTGAGCCAATGGGATACTTCTCGTGCAGCCGCTCCCAAGGATTCGACTCAAGCTGCTTGAGTCCCAGGGAAATGCGGCGCTCGGTGGGATTCACATTGAGGACTACGCACTCGATCTCTTCGGTGATGTTGACCAGCTTGGAGGGATGCTTCATTCGCTTGGACCAGGACATCTCGCTCACATGCACGAGTCCTTCAATTCCCTGTTCCAGCTCCACAAAAGCGCCGTAATCGGTCACGCTAAGGATGCGGCCCTTTACGCGCGCGCCAATCGGATACCGCTCCGCGGCATCCAGCCACGGATCGGGGGTAAGCTGCTTAAAGCCCAGCGAAACGCGCAGTTTTTCCGGATCGAACTTCAAGACCTTAACCTGGATTTGATCGCCAACATGTACCAGATCGCGTGGATGCGTCAGGCGGCCCCAGGACATGTCGGTGATGTGCAGGAGACCGTCAATGCCGCCCAGGTCTACAAAAGCACCGTAATCGGTCAGGTTCTTCACCGTACCCGTCAGGATCGCTCCTTCAGCAAGGTGCTCCAAGGTCTTCTCGCGCTTGGAGGTGATCTCTTCTTCCAGAATGGCCTTGCGGGAGACGACAATATTGCCGCGCTTCTTATTCAGCTTGATTACGCGGACTTCAACTTCGTGGCCCTTCAACGTGTCGAGATTGCGGACCGGATGCACATCCACCTGTGAGCCGGGCATAAACGCCTTTACGCCGATATCCACCGAAACCCCGCCCTTGACCCGCTCCACGATCCGACCTTTGATCGCTTCCTTGGAGTGGTAGGCCTTGTCAATGTCTTCCCACACGCGCACTCGCTGGGCGCGTTCATGGGAAAGCAGGACTGACCCTTCCTCATTTTGGCCCCGCTGAACCATGACTTCAATTTCATCGCCGGGCTGGAACTTTATCGTCCCTTCGGCGTCCGTGACCTCGGCAATCGGTACCAGGCCTTCGGATTTGAAGCCAATGTCCACGACAACGTGGGCGGCGGTGATCTTGACTACGGTGCCTTTAAAGACGTTGTCTTCGCTAGGCGCCGGTTCGGTCTCAAGGGTGTACGACTCAAGTGCGGTTGCAAAATCTTCCATGTGGTTGTCTTCTTTTTTGGGAGCGTGACCAGCATTGGCCTGCTCAGTGGATTGAATTTCAGAATTAGTGCCGGGCATAGTTATTAAATTTTCGCGAGATCGGGCGGAATCATCCTCAACGTAAGAGGCGGTTTCAAGAGTGCGGGCTGTGTGCTCGTCCACCATGGTTAATCAAATTGCCCCTCAAACAGCTAGCCCTTTGGTGCTACCAACAGGAAAAGCGCTGAAGGCAAACTCGGGATTCCGAGTTTAACTGGCGTGATTGGCCCCCGTAGTACTCAGGAGGCTGGAAATACCAGCGGCCGGATCACATAGCAAGCCGATTAAGGCACCATGAGACTCTTTCGACTATAGCAACCGTCCAAAGCACTGTCAAACGGTTGGAGCCGCAAATTTACCCCCAAATTAGTTCATGTTTGCTGGCTGTCCCTAAGTGCTTGATCTGATATCTTTCCGGTACATGGACTACCTTTTTACCCCTTGGCGATACGCTTACATAACCGCAGCGGATCAGCCCCCGGGCTGCCTGTTTTGCAACCGCTTGCAGCAAAATGATGATGCCAGGTCGCTCATTGTGCACCGCGCGGAACATTGCTTTGTAATCCTGAATGCCTTTCCGTACACCTCAGGCCACGTCATGATCGCGCCTTACCTGCACACCGACGAGTTACGGAAGTTACCTGTCCCGGCTGCAACAGAGATGATGGCGCTGACCCAAAAGCTCGAAGGCATCCTGCGGGAGCTCTACCGTCCTGACGGCATCAACCTGGGAATGAATCTGGGCAAGGCCGCCGGTGCGGGCGTCGCCGGCCATATTCACATGCACATTCTGCCCCGCTGGATCGCGGACGCCAATTTCATGAGCGTGATCGGTGAGACCCGCGTAAATCCTGAAGCCCTGGAGATTACGTACGAGCGAATCAGGGGAAAATTTGAAAGTTAAAATTTAAAATTTGAAATTTTGAAAAGAGTTTACCGCTGGTTTGCGTGATGATCGCTGATTGAAAAACAGCAGTTGGCAAATAGCAATTGGCAATTGGCCAGAACAGAAACTCCGGTGCGCACGACTCTGAACGCTCTATGTTTTCCGCATAGTGAGACAGCGAACCTCCGATCACCCGATCACCCGATTCCTGATGTCCCGATTCCCACCAGCTCCTCCATCTCTTTTTCATCCACAACCTGCACTCCCAGCTCACGGGCTTTATCCAGCTTTGATCCTGGATCGGCCCCGGCCACCACGTAGTCGGTCTTTTTGCTGACTGAGCCTACAACCTTGCCGCCAGAGTTTTCGATCATTCGCTTGGCGGCATCGCGGGAGTAATTGGCCAGAGTGCCCGTGATGACGAATGTCTTTCCGGCCAGCGCTGTCCCGCGCTCCTTCTTCTTTCCGGTAAAGTTCAGATAGGGCCGCAGCTTCTCCACCAGGCTGCGGTTGCCGGCCTCTTGAAAGAACTCGTGGATGCTCTCGGCAATCCTTGGACCGACCTCGTTCACCTGCTGCAACTCTTCCACCGTGGCCTCCATAAGCGCATCAATGGAGCCGAAATGCTCAGCCAGGAACTCCGCGGTGCGCTCACCTACGAAGCGGATGCCCAGGCCAAAGATCACCCGCTCCAGCGGCAGCTTGCGCGATTGCTCGATTTCCGCCAGAAGGTTTTCTGCGGACTTATCGCCAATACGCTCCAGCGTAAGCAGCTTCTCTTTGGTCAGGTGGTAGATGTCGGCCACGTCTTTCACCAGGCCCCGATCACAGAGTTGATTGACCAGCGATTCGCCCATTCCTTCTATGTTCATTACGGAACGGGAAGCAAAGTGCAGGATGCTCTCCCGCAGCTTGGCCGGGCAGTTGGCATTGATGCAGCGATGATCGGCTTCACCCTCCACGCGCACTACGTGACTGCCGCACACCGGACAGTGCTCCGGCATGTGAAATGATTTATGGCCGCGCGGATGCTCCTTGTCGTCGATAACGTTCACGACTTTGGGGATCACGTCCCCTCCGCGCTCCACCATCACCCAATCGCCAATTTTTACGCCCAACCGCTCAATCTCATCCTGATTGTGCAGAGTGGCGCGAGTGACTGTAGTCCCGCCAATTGGTACGGGCTTAAGCGCTGCAACCGGCGTAAGCTTACCGGTGCGTCCCACCTGCACCAGGATGTCCTGCACCTGCGTAACTCCATTGCGGGCCGCATACTTGTAGGCAATCGCCCAGCGCGGAGCTTTTCCCGTGAATCCCAGCCGCTCCTGGAGCCGCATGGAATTCACCTTGATCACGATGCCGTCGATCTCATACGGAAGCTTCTCCCGCAGCTTCTCGCCCTTGGCGATGAACTCCAAAAGCTCATCAATGCTGGTAGCGACTGTATGGTTGGAGTTGACCTTGAATCCGGCAGTTTGCAGCGCCTTCAGGGCGTCAGCGTGTTTTTCCGGGTAATACTTTCCATCTACCAGCAGGAAGTACGCATAGAAGTCGAGCTGCCGCTGGGCCACAATGTTCGGCTCCAGAATGCGGATGGTCCCGGCAGCGGCGTTCCGGGGATTGGCAAACTTTGCAAGGTTCTGCCGCTCCCGCTCTTCATTCATGCGCTCAAAAGCGGCCAGAGGCATGATTACCTCTCCCCGGACTTCGAAGTCCTGCGGAATTCCAGCTTTCTTTATCGCGGCAGGCGAAATCGAGAGCGGGACCGTGCGCATGGTTCGAACATTGGAAGTCACGTCTTCCCCGGTTGATCCGTCGCCCCGGGTAACGCCCCTTGCCAGCTTGCCTCCACGATACGAGAGCGCCAGGGACATTCCATCCAGCTTGAACTCGCATACGTATTCAATCTTGTCGGTGCCTGCCAGCTCGCGGACGCGCCGCTCCCAGTCGCGCAGCTCCTGCTCGTTGTAAGCGTTGTCCAGAGAGAGCATGGGACGCGAGTGGTCAATTTTTATAAACCCTTCGCGGGGCTTTCCGCCGACGCGCTGGCTGGGAGAGTCCGGGGTAACCAGTTCCGGGTGCCCGGCTTCCAGTTGCTTGAGCTGCTGCATGAGGCGGTCAAATTCCGAATCGTCAATTTCCGGTGTGTCCATCACGTAGTAGAGGTACTCGTGACGGCGGATCTGCTCGCGCAGCTTTTCAATCTTGTTCTCAATATCTGTAGGACGGACAGCCATATCCAGATTATATTTATCAGTCATCTTAAAATTGCCAAGATTGCCATAACTGCCAGAATTGCCATAATTGAAGGGCCACTTCAAATCACTGTTGATCGGAGCAAATCAAAGGCAAAGTTCTTTGGGTGTAATTCCGATCAGTGTCATCCGTGAAAATCAGTGGTAAAAAAAGTTTTTGTGGTTCCTTTGCGCCCATTGCGTCCTTAGCGGTAAATGCTTTTGCCTTTGGTTTTACTAGTAGCTAGCAGCCAGGAGCTAGCAGCTTCTTATGCACGCCATCCTCATCTACAACCCGGCCTCCGGCGGCAAGAAAGAGAAGCGCGCCAACGCCATTGCCAAAGTGGCAGCGGTGCTGCGATCGGCGGGAGTCCAGGTTGAGGCCGTCGCCACCACCCATGCCGGCAGCGCCACCAGCCAGACGCAGCAGGCCCTGGCTTCCGGTTTTGACACGGTGATTGCCTGCGGCGGCGATGGCACGATCAATGAGGTACTCAACGGGCTGGTGCTTTCGGGCTCCAAAGCTGCGTTGGGCGTGATTCCACTGGGAAGCGGCAACCTGCTGGCCACCGACCTCTTGCTGCCTCGGGACCCGGAGTCTGCCGCCCGCGCGCTCTTGCGTTATAAGCCTCGCGCCATCCGCCCCGGCATGATCAGCTACCAGCGCAAAGAAGGAAGGGTAACTCGTTATCTGATCGTGGCCGCCGGCGTAGGTTCAGACGCCGAGTTGATGTACCGAACTCCCGTGGCGGAAAAAGAGCGCTACGGCATGTATGCCTACTTTCTGGAGATGTTCCGCATGGCCTTCCGCCGTAGGTTTTCCAGTTTCAATGTTGAATGGCTGGACGATCAGGGCAATCGCCACTCTGACCAGGTGACGCTGATCATGGGCATCCGGGCAAAAACATTTCCAGGAGTGCTCCGGTTGATGCGCCTGGGATCGGAGCTGGCCCGCAACGATTACCGCGTCTTGCTTTTTAAGACCGACAAGGTACGCCATTTCATCCACTACTTTTTCAGCGTGGCCACTGGCCTGAACTGGAAGGTTCCACAGGTGGATCTGGCCCACTCAACCTGGTTCCGCTGTACCCCGCTGGAATCGAAGGACCCGAAAGACGTCCATTGCGAATGCGATGGAGAGCTGTTGGGGACCCTACCCGTGGAGGTCAGTATCGAACAACGGACTTTCAATCTGCTGATGCCGGAGTAAGCAGCTAATCGTGGCTAGCGTAGCCATGGAGTATCCATGGGATATCCAAAAGGGTGGGGGGTATCACTGGAATACACAATGGCAATTGGAAATCTCCTATTTTTCCGGCAAGTTGTAAAGCCCATTATTTCCTGCATGTTAACGGGAACCTAAAAGTAAAGGATGCTCTTCCACCAACATCTGAGTTCCGGGGCCGGCACTCGTGCGCCGTGGCCAGCCCCCTCCCCATCTTCCATAAAGCTGTTCACCCAGAAATATTTGGTTGTCAAAGAGCCTTTCCCATACCCCTGGGGGATGGGGGACGCCAAGAGCTGTAAAAACTATCTTGACATCCGTGACAGAGTGAGAAGCCGCACAAATATTGGCGATTTGTGACACGGATGAACTGATATCACGGTGCCAGTGCCCTGCCAGCAAGGTAAATGCGCTGGCGGACGGTACTTTACATCGGCGCTTTTTATCGCGTCTTTGCGATAGTAGCCGGAGCTTCGCCACCACCGCAACATTACGGGGTAAATTGTTTGGTTGGGGGCAGACGAGCCGCTAATTAGTTTCAAGACTGGATTGCGGGTAAGACTCTGTCTGCCGCCATAGAACTAGTGGCCCATGTTTAGCGCAAAGCGCATGCAAACATGGCAACTATCTAGCGAAAATCGAGGCTGTATCCGCACAAGGGTAAATTAGAGGATGTCGAAAGATTAGCGTCTCCTGGTTGTAAGGCGCTGAAAATAGAGTCTTTTAGTCCTCAATTTTCAATAGGGCAACCCATAGTTCGAAATGACCTCTGTAAAGAAAATTTGTAACGTTTTCATCCCCAGTGACACCCCTTTCAGGGAATAATTTCGGAAAAGGTCCAGGCCCTGATGCTTCTTCCCTGTAATCAGATTTGAGTGGTATTTGGCCTAGCGAAACTGAAGTCTTCACCCAATCTCACTATTTAAGCGGGAAGCGGGTCCTCGTTTTCAGTCTTAACTGGAAGCAGGGCGAAAGGAAAAAATGTCTCTGATTCGAAGAAAATGTTTTTTTGCCGGTGTCATGATATTTGCGGGCCTCTGCGCGACGGCGCAAACCGTCACAACCAACGGGGGAGCAACCAACTCCGTACCAAAATTCTCGACTGCCACCACCATCATCAACTCCGCGGTAACTGAAAACAACGGTCAAGTTGGGATCGGAACAACGAATCCCCAAGCCACTCTCCATGTATCAGGGAACAATGTGCCTGGAGTCATAGTAGAGGCACAAGACTCACTTCGTCTCGGCACGACTGTTTGTTGCGGCGCGGGGCCAACTGGGTCCAGCATTGGGTCAAGTGCGGGCTGGTCCTCGTTTTACAACGGTATGTATTTGAACAGTAATGGAACGTCAGGGGGTACCGGAGGCGCGCAACTTAACACTACGGTGCCGAGCTGGCGTATGGCGCTTGGAAGCGGGACGAATGAATGGCCGGGCGGCGACAATTTTGTCGTTGCGCGAGTCCCAGCCGGCGGTAACTATGCGGCACCTTCGATTCTCCTTTCAGTAAACAATACCGGGCAGATTAAGGTAGCAGGAGGAGTAGATGCTACTGGGGGTGGGCTCAAACACGCAAGAGCCGGAGGGTGTAATGGGGGTTCTACTGGACCCTGTAGTGTTACCGTGTCCTGGCCAGGAGCGGCATTTTCCGACACTAATTACACGGCTGTTTGCACTCCCGATAGTGGGAGAGGTGGAACACTCACGATTACAAATAAGACGACGACAGGTATTACAGTCTCGATAGCGAGCGACGTTGTTGTGTCTACTAACAACAATGTAATAGGCGCTACTTCCTTCCCGGCCATGAGCGGTGTCGAGTGCATGGCAATGCACGACTGATTTTTTTGTTTCTGTGCCAGCACTTACGAGGCAGCGTGTGCGCAAGATGCAAACGCTGCCTCAATCCTTGATCCTCGCTTTCTTTCTGGGTCCCCACACATCCTCGACTTCCTAAGTGAACCGTATGCCATTAGATCGAATATGCAACAGACTCTCCCCTCATGCTGCGAGCTGATACGTATCTTTACGCAGAATGATCGCTCTTCCGCCGGAAATCTTTGGATTGCTACCACAGAAGCAACAAGAATGAAGCCAGGGCGCGCGATTTTGTGGCTGCGCTTTATAACAACGTTGTCATAGCAAACATCCTGGTGAACAGCCTTCTGCCGTGAACAGAAGCAGGGGCAGTGGTGTCTGGATGAATTGAAGGCAACATCACACCCGCCTTCCTGAAGGAGAACATCACGATGAAGCACAAGAGTTTGCTAATTTTCCTGCTGAACATTTTCCTGTTGAACGGGGCGATCACGGGCGCCGGTCTGCTACAAGCGCAAGAGGTTGACCCAAGATCCAACTCGGGTATTTCCGCGGTGGAGCTTTCAGGAATCCACGCCGGTAAGATACCGGATGCCTTGGAATCTTCCGCCCACGCTGATGCTCCGCCTTTGGGAGTGGCTGAGACACAGGCAATACAAACCCAGGAGGGTGGGCCACCGGCTCCCCCGCAAATTGTGGCGCAGTTCCTCCAGCTTCAACCCAACCAAATTCAGGAATTCATCCAACTGGTGCAGTCCCGGCAAGGAGTGATGGCGGTCTTGCTTGACCAGATACAGCAGCGAACCCAGCAACTGGACAAATTGCTCAGTTCGGGCGGCAATCCGCAGCAAATTGGAGCATTGGTCATCCAAATCCACGGGCTGCAGCAGAAGGTTGCGCAGGTACAGCAGGATTTTCTTTCAAGGTTCGTAAGCCTGCTTGATCACGATCAGCGCCAGCGGCTGGAGGCGGTCCGGATTGCGTATCACGTGCAGCCCATTCTTCCCGCATTCGCACAACTCAACCTGTTTTGATCCTGGCAATCTCAGCCACGACCGTGCGGGTGGCGGGAACGCTCCCGCCCCGGTCGTGGCGAGTGGAGCCCCCATATTTCCCTGAACGGAAGACAGGACGGCGGTGTCTGGACATAATGGATGCGGAATGGGTTGTGACAGGGGCATACGTGGATGGCTTGATCGTCAGAACCGAAGCGGACAGGCACGAAACCGGATTTCCCCTGTACGTGGCGGAAAACCAGCGGCGGGTCTTCCAGATTGCCTACGGCGTACTGGGCAACTCAGCCGATGCCGAAGAAGTGGCGCAGGAGGTGTTCCTGCGCGCCTATCAGAAATTCCGGTCGCTTCGTGATGCGGAGAAATTCAGGGCCTGGGTCAACCGCATTGCATTCCGGCTGGCGTTGAACCGGCATCGCGGAGTGCGGCGCCGGCTGATCCGGGATACGGCCTGGCATGCTTCCACCACCGAATCGGTGGACGGAGCTAAGCAAGCGGAAGATCGCCTGCTGGTAGAAAAGCTGCGCGGCCGGATTGAGGACCTACCGGAAAAATTTCGCCAGGTACTGCAGCTCTCGATTGTCGAAGACATGGATGCCACTGATGTCGGAGCGGTCCTGGGCATTCCTTCGGGGACGGTCCGCTCCCGGCTGCACGCAGCGAGAAAACTTTTGTTGGATGCAATGCGATGAAAAATTGCTCGGCATGGAAAGAACTATTGCTTGAGGCGGCGCTGACTGAAACAACAGCGGGCGACCTCCAGGAACATTTGCGGGTATGCGCTGGTTGTGCGCGAGAGCTGGCCGAATTGCGTGCGCGGCGAGAGCAACTGGATGCGCTGCTGCCACTCATGGTGCGCGGTGCCGAGCCCGCGCCGGAATTTCGAGTGCGGGTATTGGCGGCAACTCACGCTCAGGATGGAAAAAAACGGCGCTCCCAGTCGTGGCCAGTGTGGGCGCTCGCAATAACGACTCCCCTGGTCGCGGTAGGGCTCATGATCGCGATCGTGCTCAACCGGAGAACAGCGCAAACAGCGTCGCGTACCGAACTCGTTATGGCTGAGAGACTGGCTCAATGGCATGCACCCACCGATGCACTGCTGGCAACGCCGGGGGGAGAGATCTTGCGGACCATGCCCAAGCTGGGCGACGTATATCTGAAATTTCCCGTGAAGACGGATAAGGAGAAATGAGATGAGAATGAAGATGTTTTGTGCTTTCATGTGGCTTTTTTTGACGGGCGCTGCCTGGGCCCAACAGCCCGGTCCAAACCAGGACCCGATTGGCCAGAGCTTCTTTGCTCCGGAACTGGTTATGCAGAATCAGGAAACGATTGGGCTGAACGATGAACAGCGAGCGTATCTCAAGAGCGAAATTCGCCAGGCACAGTTGAAGTTCACTGACTCTCAATGGAAACTGCAGGACGAAATGGAAAAACTCGTATCGCTGGTCAGGCAGCCGCATGTCGACGAACAACAGGTCTTGGCACAACTTGAAAAAGTCTTGACCACTGAGCGCGAGGTCAAGCGCGCGCAAGTGTCCCTTCTGGTGCACATTAAGAACAAACTAACCGCCGAGCAGCAGGCAAAGCTAGAAGAGATTCGCAGCAAACAGGGGAGCAAATGATCAACAAAAAAGTTGATGGAAGAGGCAGTCCAGTCATTAACAGCAGCCCTCGAATTTGACAGCTTCCCCGCTTTTCCCGTATTCTGCGATTTTAGTTATGAACTCAATGCTCCTTAATGCGTGTTGTCTTTGTTGTTGCGGCATGCGGACGTGTGCGTCTTTGGGGCGTGAGTTTGTGACATAAGACTTAAGAAACCAGACCAAGAGTCTAAAGATCACCCGCCACCTGGACGTCCAGGTTGGCGGGTTTTTATTTTTGCGGCTGAATCCCGTAACCGGATTTGGAATTTTTACCGCAAAGGACGCGAAGGTCGCAAAGGAAGATCAGTTGTTGGCGTAGATTTCGCAAGAGCTTAAATCGGGAGCTGGGACCATCAACCAATTACGAGGCTTGGGCTTAGAGGATGCAGATGAAATTTCCGAACACGGTCTTTGCAGGCCTACTACTGCTGGCGTTCTTCTCCCCAGCGACGATTTTGGCCCAAGTCAGGCTCCTGAACGTCTCTTACGATCCGACTCGAGAATTGTATCGGAGCGTCAACGCGGCTTTCTCGGCAGAGTGGCAGAAGAAAACCGGGCAGACCATCAGGATTGACCAATCGCATGGCGGATCGAGCAAGCAGGCGCGGGCCGTGATTGACGGCCTGGAGGCCGACGTTGTCACGCTGGGCCTGGGCTACGACATTGATGTCCTGGCCGACAAGGGCCTGCTGCCGCAGGATTGGCAGTCACGGTTTGCGCACAACAGCTCGCCTTATACCTCGACTATTGTTTTCCTGGTCCGCAAGGGCAATCCCAAAGGAATTCGTGACTGGCCTGATTTGATCAGGCCAGGGGTCTCTGTGGTCACTCCCAATCCCAAGACCTCCGGTGGGGGACGCTGGGCCTATCTGGCCGCCTGGGGCGACGCCTATCACAGAAGCAACAAGAATGAAGCCAAAGCGCGCGACTTTGTGGCTGCGCTTTACAAGAACGTTCCAGTGCTTGATTCCGGGGCCCGCGGTTCAACTACAACTTTTGTGGAGCGCGAGATTGGCGATGTTCTCATCGCCTGGGAAAACGAGGCCTATCTCGCCTTGCAGGAATTTGGCGCAGGGAAGTTCGAGATCGTTACGCCTCCCGAGAGCATCCTTGCGGAACCTCCGGTGGCGATGGTCGAGAAGATCGCCCAGAAGCACCACACAACCGAGGTGGCCAAGGCTTACCTGGATTTTCTCTATTCCGACGCTGGGCAAGAGATTATCGGGAAAAATTTTTACCGGCCAGTCTCTGCGAAGGCGCTGGCCAGATATTCCGGCCAGTTCAAGCCCTTGAAACTCTATTCGTTTCAATCGGTCTTCGGAACGTGGCGGCAAACTCAGGCCAAACATTTTGCCGACAATGGGACCTTCGATCAGATTTATTCGCCGCCGCGCTAGAGGGGCTGTCATGAAACGGGTGGCAAAGTTTGTTTGTTTTGGTGAGGCAGAATCGAACAGGTTGCCGGTCAGTTACTTAAACCGTCAGACCTTGTCCGCTAATGGCAGAACGCAAGGTCCCTCCGATCTACCCGCGCTTGTCGCGCGAGTAGACCTTCGGGATGACGAAGTTGGGGAGCTGGAAAACTTAAGATAATGTTTAGTTGGAAATCAAAACACGTGCTGCCGGGATTCAAAATCACCATGGGTTTCACCCTGGTGTATCTGTTCCTGATCGTGATCTTCCCGCTCCTGGGGCTGGGGATCAAGGCCTCAGCGATTGGCTGGACCAGGTTTTACGAGATTGCCAGCTCGCCGCGAGTCTTGGCCTCTCTCCGGCTCAGTTTTGGCGCTTCTGCGATCGCGGCAATCATCAATGTGTTTTTTGGATTACTGGTGGCCTGGGTGCTGGTCCGTTACAGATTCCCAGGCAAGCGCGTATTGGACGCTTTAGTAGATATTCCCTTTGCGCTTCCTACGGCGGTGGCCGGTATCGCCCTGACCACGCTCTATTCCAGCAAGGGATGGATGGGGACATGGCTAAGCCCCTTTGGCATCAAGGTGGCGTACACGCCTCTGGGGATCATTGTGGCCTTGAGCTTTATCAGCCTGCCTCTGGTAGTGCGGTCCGTTCAGCCGGTCCTGGAAGAGTTTGATCCGGAAGTGGAAGAGGCGGCCGAGCTGTTGGGCGCGCATCGCGGCCAGAGCTTTATGCAGGTTCTTTTGCCGGAGCTGACTCCGGCCATCCTCACAGGCTTTGCTCTCTCAATGGCACGGGCGGTGGGAGAGTACGGGTCGGTGGTCTTTATCTCCGGCAACCTTCCCATGCGCACCGAGATTGCTCCGCTACTTATCGTTACCAAGCTGGACCAGTACGACTATGCGGGAGCAACGGCGATTGCCGCGATCATGCTGCTGTTTTCATTTTCCATTCTTCTGGGAATCAACCTCTCTCAACACTGGAGGAGGCGCAGAATTGCGCCTGCACTGGCATGAGCGCTGCCGCCACTACCAACCTTTCGAACAAGGCGCTCACGGAGCGCTTTGGCAGAGTCATCCAGCGCGACCCGCTCTGGATACGGGCTGGGCTGATCGCCGTTGCCGTGCTGTATCTGGCCGTCCTGGTGCTTCTACCGCTGGTGCTGGTATTTGCCGCCGCGCTGGCAAAAGGAATTGCCGCCTGCTGGAGTGCAATTACCGATCCGGCGGCGCTGGATGCGGTCCGGCTGACCCTCTTTATCTCGTTTGCTTCCGTCTCGCTCAACCTGGTGTTTGGAGTGGCGGCGGCATGGACGATAACAAAATTCCAGTTCCGCGCCAAAGGCCTGCTGATCACCTTGATTGATCTCCCATTTTCCGTTTCTCCGGTTGTCTCCGGCCTGATCTTTGTGCTGTTGTTCGGCGCTCAAGGCTGGTTCGGCCCGTGGTTACAGACCCACGACATCAAGATTATCTTTGCCTGGCCGGCCATTTTACTGGCGACAACTTTTGTTACGTTCCCGTTTGTGGCCCGCGAGCTGATTCCCCTGATGCAGGCGCAGGGCAGCGATGAAGAGCAGGCAGCGATCACCCTGGGCGCAAGCGGGTGGCAGACGTTTCGCCATGTCACTTTCCCCAATATCCGCTGGGGGCTGACCTACGCATTAGTGCTTTGCAATGCACGCGCCATGGGAGAGTTTGGCGCCGTCTCAGTTGTTTCCGGCCATGTCCGTGGCCAGACCAATACCATCCCGTTGCATGTTGAGGCGTTGTACAACGAATATTCCAGCGCCGCGGCGTTCAGCGTGGCCTCATTGCTGGCCCTGTTTGCATTTGCAACCCTGGGGATGAAAGTCCTGATGGAGCGCCACCTCTCCCGCAAGGCCAGGACTCAGCAGTTCAGTACAGACGACACATTCAGGAGCCTCGAATGAGAACCGCAACCTCAATCCATCTACGCAACATTCACAAGCAATTCGGAGATTTTGTGGCGCTCAACAATGTCACGCTCAACATCCGGTCCGGCCAGTTGGCGGCCATCCTGGGGCCGTCCGGTTCAGGCAAGACAACGCTGCTGCGGATCATTGCCGGCCTGGAGACACAGAACGGCGGTTCGCTGTGTTTCGACGGTGAAGACATGACCCACACCAGCCCGCGCGACCGGCATGTGGGATTCGTCTTTCAGCACTATGCCCTGTTCCGCCACATGACCGTGCTGGAAAATATTGGTTTCGGACTCAAGGTGCAAAGGCGCAAGCTCGGACTCTCGAAGAGAGACATACGTGAGCGGGCGCTGCGTTTGTTGAGCACTGTGCGGCTGGACGGCCTTGAGAACAGGCTGCCCCAGGAGCTCTCCGGGGGCCAAAGGCAGCGCGTGGCTCTGGCGCGCGCGCTGGCGATCGAGCCTAAGGTCCTGCTGCTCGATGAGCCCTTCGGCGCCTTGGACGCCAAGGTACGCAAAGATCTGAGGCGCTGGCTGCGAATTTTTCACGAGGAGATGGGCATCACCACGGTGTTCGTGACTCACGATCAGGAGGAAGCGCTGGAAATTGCCGATCAGATCGTAGTCATGAACCAGGGCCGTATCGACCAAGTTGGAGCCCCGGTAGAGGTCTTCGAGCAGCCCGCAACTGCTTTCGTCCGGGAATTCCTGGATATTACGGATAACCCAGAAGCAGCCAGTGTGCTGCCCTCTCCTGTGGCGCATCCAGACCAATTGGAGCTTCTGGGTACATTTGAAGTTAGAGCATAGCAATCTGGAACCGATCTGAGGCCGTGGAAACTGCAAGCGCAGTTTACATGTGAAATTGAATGGTCACTCTACTTCTTACTGCGATTGGGGCGCTTGGTTTGTATTTCCACTGCTTTATTGCATTCAAGGCAGTCCCAACCAACAGGGGGTGACCGCTCATGGCCTTTGCCTCCGCTACGTCTCCATCCTTGTCAATGAGGATCTCTATTACTACCTCGCCCTGGACGTGAGCAATCGTGGCCGCTGCGGGGTACTCAGGGTCAACCTTTCGTATTAGTCGAAAATCTTCAATGGAGCTGCAGGCCACCTTGGGCGCAGAATATGCCTTGGGGGCTTCTATGACTCGGGGCTTCGGGCCAAGGCGAAACACCAGAACCACATCGTTCAGCGCCTCGATTGGGTGTCCGTCCACGACCACAGGCTGGTATTTCCATTCTTTAACGGCCCTCTTAGCTGCCTGAGCAAGGGTCCGGTTTCCCTTGATGACCTCCAAGTCCGTGATATGGCCCTGGATATTGATCACAGCCTCCAGAACGACGGTCCCACTGATATTGGCCGCTATCGCCGCGGCCGGATAGCGCGGCATGGTCCCGAGTATGCGATGGCGATGCTCAATTTCTTCAGTCACGTCAGCGCGGCGGAGACCGCCTCCGCATCCCGATGAGAGGGAAATACGGATTTCTTGTTGGGGTGCAATCATGGCGGCTGGAAGTATTAAAACGGCCATCGAAACGAAGATAGCTAAAGGGAAAACTGTGCCTTTCAAAAGGCACCTCCGTAAGCGGGCATAGCGAATCTTACTGCCGATACGGCCGGAGCTGAAAATGCTCTTTTGCTGTAAATCCTGACGGTCCATTCTGCCGAGCCTGATGGCCCAGGGAGGCGGTCCAAGAAGAGACCACGTCCTGCCCGGTTTCTCGATTATCGGCGCGAGCGAACGCTGTATACTGAATTTAAATATGCAGCTTGCCTTCAAACGAATCCTGCTCAAACTTTCCGGTGAAGCCCTGGCGGGCGAAAAAGGTTTTGGTGTGGAAACCAAACGGATCCATGCCATGGCCGCGGAGATCAGAGAAGTCCAGGAAATGGGAGTGGAGATCGCGCTTGTCGTAGGTGGCGGCAATTTCTTCCGTGGCGTGGCCGAACAGGCGCGCGACATGGACCGCGTGGCGGCCGACCACATGGGCATGCTGGCCACGGTGATCAATTCTTTGGCCCTTCAGGATGCGCTGGAAAAACAGGGTGTCTACACGCGCGTGATGTCAGCCATCGAGATGAACCAGGTAGCCGAGCCCTTCATCCGGCGCCGCGCTCTGCGTCACCTGGAAAAAGGCCGAGTGGTGATATTTGCAGCCGGAACCGGCAATCCCTATTTCTCCACGGACACCGCAGCCTCCCTGCGGGCCATGGAGATCAAGGCCGACGTAATCATGAAGGCCACCAGGGTCAACGGCATTTACGATGCCGACCCCCGGCTGGTTACGGACGCCAAAATGTTCGACACCATCACCTACCTCGACGTCCTGAAGCTCGGGCTCAAGGTCATGGACGCCACAGCCATCTCGCTGTGCCGTGAGAACAATCTGCCGATTGTGGTCTTCAACCTCAATATCGAAGGAAATATCAAACGAGTCGTGACCGGAGAAAAGATCGGATCACTCGTCTCGGCCTAAATGAATTGCCAGGATTGCCATAACTGCCAAGATTGCCAAAAATTGATACCTCCACCAAAATTAACCACAGAGGCCACTGAGTAACACAGCGCAGCGGAACCACAACAAGACCCTACCGAGGATTGCGCGGATGCACGCGGATTCAGCTTACTGAAGCCCCGTCAGGGGCGCCATTATTGAGCCCAGCACGTCAGTGCCGGGACGACCGACATGGTCGTAGCAGGAGAAGAATTTCGATCATAGTAGTACGGGGGAAGAAACGCGTGTTGGCTACGGAATTGTGAACATCCAGTTCAGTTATTTCGGCTGCGCTGGAGTGCTCTGCGAGTTCAGAGGCATCCAGGTCTTGCCGCCATCGCGGCTGATCAGGTGTTGGCCATTCGAGGTCTTGACTTGCACGTCGCCACCTGAAAGAGAGATTTTCTCAATATCGCCGGAAGCGGCATCGCCCAGGCTCAGCTTCTGCCAGTCCACACCGCCATCCCAGGAGTGCACCAGGGTGCCGTTGGTTCCACCGGCCCACACGTCATGTCCCTGGGCCTGAACAACTTTGAACTGGATGTCATCGCCCTCGGGATAAGCTTCATGCCACTGGCTCTGATCGGCTGAATTTACGAGTTTTCCGTCTTGCACGCGCCAGTGCAGTTGTTCTGAGCCTGCCGTTTTGGCTCTTCGAGCGTCCGTAGAGTCGTGCGTGATCGTAGAGGCAAGGCCCGCCACCGACTTTGGAGAGATTGCAGGCCGAGCCGGAGATGGGGCAAAGCTCGATGCGGCCCCTGCTCTCTCCGTCAATGCATCGGGAGCGGCTGAGGAGCCCGTGGTTGCCGATTTAACCGCACTCAGTGCGTTGGCAGCGAGGGGCCCCAATCGGGTTGGATTGATTTTGGGAATCGCGGTCCTCAAAAACCCTTTACGGGAGTTAGCATCCAACTCAGGGCTCTGCCCCGCATGTGCCAAGACCATTTGTTCTTTCATGGCCCGGTCGTTATCCGCTTTGGCCTGTTCCTGAAGCGCATAGTTGTAGCTGGCTGAGTAATTGGAAGGGCCCGAGCGTTCTTCCGCCAGAAAGATGTTGCTATTCACAAATCCTCTGTTCGACTGTACAGGCACCGGTTTCGCCGAGTTATAAGACTCTACCAGCCCGCTCACTGCGTTGGAGGCAAAACGCGCGGAGTCTTTGTCATTAACGATAGCAACTTCATTATGGGCAGCATCGACGTTGGACAACGCCTCCGACGGTACTGGAGAGGCGGGCGACTGCCGGTCAGCTCGTGGGACGAACGCGGCGGTTGAGCCAGCAGCGCCTGCCGATCGGGAGGCCGAGCTTGTCCTCGAAGCGCCTGCGGACGAAGCGTCTGAGGACGTCATGGCAGAGCCAGTCGTTTCCGGTCGAACCGGCTCGGCTGCCCTCTGAGCACTGGTGGAATCGGTATGAGCAGTTTTTTCCAGCGTCGAAACAGGGTATGGCGCCGGGCTCTTGTCCCCAGGCCTCTCAATCACCAACGTCACGGCGATAGCGACTACTGCAATGCCTCCGGCCCAGCGCAAGCCAAATGTCCAGAATCTGGACGGAGCGGGCAGCGTCTGAATCAGCGCCTTTTCCGGCAGCTCCGGCAAGCTCAGCGCGACGATGTCCCGGCAAAAGGCGCAGGCTGCAAGGTGTTCCACGATCTGGCTGCGCTCACCTGCCGACAGCACCTGCTCAACGTAGGCGGTTAGAGTATCAGCATCGGGGTGCGTCGGCGGCGCCGGCCGTGCTCCCAGCCTTTGGCGTACCGAATTGGAGATGTCTGGCATTTCTAGTCTGAACCCTTATCTTGTTGGAACGCAGCAGAACGATTTTCTTGCAATCTTCTTCTTACATCAACAGCCAAATAACGAACATCGGCTTCCAGAGCCTCTTCAGCCTGTCCCCGATCCATGCCCCTGGTTTGAAGGCCGGTCATGACGTGCTTTCGTAATACCTTAAGAAGTTTTTCCAGCCGGCGGCTGATCGTGGACTCGTGGACTCCCACGATCCTGCCGATCTCCGTCAGGGTACGGTTATCGAGGTAGTAAGCCGCAAGAACAAGACGGTCTTCTGCAGCCAATCGGTCCAGGGCCTCATCTGTGGCCTCGCCCAGGCGGTGGTCTGCCATCTGGATAGGAACGGAATCAGCCGAAGAGAACTGTACTCCTTCTTCCGACTCTTCTTCAAGGCTCACCAGGCGTTTCTGCTTGCGATAGCGATTAACAAACTCCTGGGCCAGAACGGTGCGTAACCAGCCTTCCAGGGAGCCTCGACCCATATAGAAACTTAATCTGGAGACCCGGCGGCCTTCCTTCACGGTGGTGCCGTAGAGATCGGCGTACAGGGAATCGGCCAGCTCACGGGCACTGGAATCCTCTTTGGTGATCCCCCGGGCAATATCGTAAAGTTTTTCCCGGTATTTGTTTAAGAACTCCACCCAAGCCAGATCATTGCCATCGGAACACGCCCGCGCCAGAACCAGCTCTTCAATTCTCAAATCCCGCCAAAGCTGTTGTTTTTGCTGGGGGTTAGCAGCCGGGGAATACTTTGACGACACCTGCTCCAGCATCTGCTCAAAACCACCAACGGTCAGGCCAAAGCGCGCAGCCCCGCTTTTCTCAAATAACTCGCGGACGGCTGGGAATGCCGCCTCGGCTGGCTTGGGCGCGGAATTCATGTCTATGCGGATAGTATCAATTTTCACTGCAAGAAGTCTGCCTTTTTGCGTTCAGGAAGCAACGGGGAGGAGGCCCGATTGAATGAAAAGGGTCTTGGTTCTAGGGATATCGATGACGCTGGCAGGTATGCTGTTGCTCGCCGCGCGTCCCCAGCCTGCGGAAGCCGGCCAGGGGTTTGCGGGCGGTGACTACAAAATATTGGCTCCAATTTCACATGGCGACCTCACAATTTTTCCGGTGGTTGCGTCTAAGGTACACGACACCACCGACTTTCTGACCTTGGATGAAGGCATCCGCTCAGGGCAGGTGGTGGTGACCGAGGTTGGCCACATCCGTCCACTCTTCCGGCGACGTACTACAGTTATACCTCCGCAAGGCTCAGGGGCCGAGGTCAACCGCCTGGTGCTGGTGAACAACTCCAAACATCCGCTGATCCTGCTGGCGGGTGAAGTGGTGACCGGAGGCAAGCAAGACCGGCTGGTAGGAAAAGACAGGATTATTCCCCCGGAAAGCGATCCCGTGGATCTTTCGGTTTTTTGCGTGGAGCATGGCCGCTGGGTGGAGAGTTCTCAAAAGTTTGACACTCATGCTTCAGTGATGGCGCAACCGAGCGTGCGCGGGAAAGCCATGGTCTCTAACAATCAGCAGAAAGTATGGGACGAAGTTGGAACCAGCAACCGCAACATGGCGTATAACACGCAGGCGATCGTGACCAGGAATTATTCGGCAAGTCAAACACTAAGCGCGGAAGCCGCCTCTCCGATGGCTGAACTAAGAAAACTCGATAACACCACGTCCTATGCGAAGACCCGGGAAAACAAGGTCATTCAGCAGCAGGTGGATGATATTGTTCAGCCGATGCAAAAGTCTTACGAGAGTGTTATCAAGCAGTTGCGCGATCAGAATGCAGTGGGAGTTGTAGTGGCCGTTAAAGGGCGTATCATTTGGGCCGATATATTTGCCAGCAACGCGCTTTTGAGCAAGTACTGGCCGAAGTTGTTGCAGTCATACGCAGCGGAAGCGCTGAGTGCAACGGGGGAGCGGCTGGAGATCACAGCGAAATCCGCGCAGCAGTTCCTGGACAACTCGCAGACCACGCATGAAGTAGTGGACAGCGAGCCGGGGCTGTACCGGCAGACGGAAATGACGGGAGACAGATTTAAAGTGTTTGAACTCACGTCGCTTCTGCCAAAACAAAACTTCGACGTTCATCTGAGTAAGATCGCGGATTAAGAACTGTGAAGTTTTGTCGCCAGGAAAAAGGTTCGGTTTTGGGACAGAAAGCATCACGAGCCATTACTTTCGTTCTTGTTACCGGAGTTTGCACGCATGAACTTTTTCCTGCAACAAAGTACCCCCATTGTGTGTCTAATGAAATAGCAGCAAGGTGTAAGGGTCGGAGGTGACCTATGGGAGAGAAATTTTCAGTGTCGGAAGTGGCAGCTCTCAGAAACGAGCTTCTGCAGGGTGGCCTGGATTCATTCCAGACTGCGGAGCTTCTCAAGATGTTTCTGGTGGGACGCGGTTACGGTATCTCGCCAGAATCCGCTTTAGACGCCGCAGGCCGAATCGAAGGCATGCATTGCGATGTCGAGTCTCTCCATAAAGAGCTTGAGAGTTTAGCTCTAGTGATGTAACCCCATCATTCACATCGTTAGAAAAAGCCGGGCTAACCAGCCTGGCTTTTTCTTTTTCGCAATTAGCATTCAGCAATCAGCACTCAGCCAAATCAAGACCCCTTTTCACCGCAAAGGACGCGAAGTACGCAAAAGAAACCAGCATCGGGTTCCTTAGCGACCTTTGCGTCCTTTGCGGTGGAAAGGGTTTTGATTTGGCTGAGTGCTGAGTGCTAATTGCTAATTGCTGACAGCTCACTCGTAATGCAAAGCTTCAACCGGATCGAGTTGAGCCGCGCGGGTGGCCGGGAGTGTGCCAAAGATCACGCCTACCAGTGAAGCCACGCTGATCGCTATAAGAGCTGAGACGCCTGAGATGGGAATGCGATATTCAGTGAAGAATCTTATTGAGAACGGAAGAGCCAAGCCCAGAATGGTTCCAATAACACCACCGGTGAGAGAAATCAGGACTGCCTCCGTCAGAAACTGAAGCTTGATCTCGCGGTTGGTCGCACCTATCGCCTTACGGATGCCAATCTCGCGAATGCGAGTGCGTACATTGGCCAGCATGATGTTCATGATCCCTACGCCGCTTACGATCAGCGTGACGAGCGAGATCATCATCAGCACCAACGTCAGAAAATCTGCGATCCTGCCGGCAGTAGCCAGTAGTTCGGAAAGGTTCAGGACGCGATAGACCGACTCGGGCCGGTGGCGCGCCTGCAGAACCTTTTGGATCATAGCTGTAGCCCTGGGTACATCGCCGGCATCGGAAACAGAAAAGAAAATCTGCTTTACGGCGTCGTTATCGGTAAAGATGCGGCCGGTCCTATATGGCATCAGGATGGTGTCGCCCGCAATTTCCGACTGTCCGAAAGTTTCCACACGTTCGCGGAAAGTGCCAATGATCGTAAATGGAAGACTCTTGATCTTAATGACTTTTCCAATCGCGGCATCCTGGCTGCCATACACGGTCCTGGCAAACTGTTGGGTGACCGTAATCACGTGGGCGCGCGAAGTAGAGTCTTGCGAATCAAAGAACCTTCCGCTCAGGATCTCCAGGTTGCGGACCGTCGCATAGGCAGGATCGACGCCCAGGACCAGGATGTCCCGCTCTTTGGCTTCTCCTACAGCAATGCGTTCGTGCAGCTCCAACATCGGAGAAGCAGCCTGGACTCCTGGGACCTGCTGCTGAGCCGCCTTCATGTCTTCCACGGTCAGAGGGTCATTCGCGGCGCCAATATTCACCGAAGCGTTACCGCCGCCTTCATAGTAGGTGTAGATCAGGTTGGCGCCCATACCCTGGATTTGGCCCATCACGTATTGCTTACCCGTCAGGCCAATCGTGACCACAACGATCAAAGAGGCCGTGCCGATGACCATCCCCAGGGCCGTCAAGGCAAATCTCACCTTGCTCGTCCGGAAAGAATCGATGGCGAGACTCACGATCTCGCTGAAAAGCATCGTCTTCCGGGCAGTCTCCACTAACGGCGTGGTCATAGAGTTATTGTACTGGCGAATTGGATGATCAAAAACTATCCAAAGATATTTGAAATTACTATGAACGCCAGGCTCAGAGTCTTACCACTGATTTCCACCGAGGCCACTGATCGGGAAACCAGTCTTGGGCAAATAGCAATAGCAATTGGCCAGAACCGAAACTTACCACTGATTTCCACTGAAGCCACTGATCAGAAAGCAAGGCGCTTTAATCGCTGATCTTGCGCTGGATGACCGCTGATTAAGCCGGAAGAGCAAGCGAAAACGTTTCTTGGATTGAATTTTCATCGAGAGGCATTAAGGCTAAAAATAGACTTCGCCAGGAAGACATTATCGAGTGCCCAGCATTCCACAATTACCCAATTACCAACTTACAAAATTACCCAATTCTCTTGACCCAATCCCCTCAGGCGGTTTTTTTTCTGCGGGCCACCAACTCCACTTTGCCCTCGGTGTGTTTCAGCGTGTAGCTCTTGGAACAGGACAGGCACAGCCAGAAGTGTTCGACACTGCTCTTGGAGGTGGGGAAACCAAAGAATCTTCCGCCATCAAGACGCATCAGCAGCTTGGAGCACTGCGGGTTGGCACACTTAGAGATCATGAGTGTTGCCGCTGTTGGTGGTGGTTTTGTGCACCCTGCCGGTGCATATTCTTTGACGTAGTGACGGCGGAAAGAGTCGCCTGCAATCGTAAGCTGCTCCCAAAGTTTTCCAGCTCGGACCAGAGGCTTGCCTGCTGGCGCGATCGTTGCCGCGCTGCCGGAAGCGTCACTCATGGAACTCGGGTTCGCCATTTCTCTTGGCCAACCCTCGATTCTCAAAGCGCTCGAATTTCTTGACTGATGTTATCCGGCTACACTATTCCACCGGGGATTGAACTGTCTTTTGCTGCTTCAGGGTAAGCTGGTATATCTAGAGCGAGGGACGACGGGATGAGTAAGTCAAGCAATCTCTCGCAGTAAGGACGGCCTGCATACAAATGCCTGAGATCGTATTGGAAGCCCGGGGGTTGCGGCGCACTTTCAGTGACCTCACGGCTGTGGACAACTTAGACCTTACCGTGGAGCGGCAGCAGTTCTATGGCTTTCTCGGTCCGAACGGGGCCGGCAAGTCCACGACCATCAAGATGCTGACCGGATTGCTCCGTCCCACGCAAGGCGAGATCCGCATTTTCGGCCTGGACCTGGAAAAGAACAGTGTAGAGGTAAAGCGCCGGATTGGAGTTGTACCGGAAGGCCTGGCGCTGTTTGAGCGGCTCACCGGCGCCCAATTGCTGAATTTTGTGGGTCGCATGTACGGGCTGGACCGCGCTACTTCAGCGCAACGCGCCGCCGAACTGCTGGATTTTATGGGTCTCACCGACTCCGCCGACAAGCTGGTGGCCGACTACTCCCATGGTATGAAGAAAAAGACCGCGTTGGCTGCAGCCGTGATTCACCGGCCTGAAATGCTGTTTCTCGATGAGCCTTTTGAGGGCGTGGACGCCATTGCCGCAACCACGCTCAAAGGGCTGCTGCACCGCTTCATTGAGCGCGGAGGAACGATCTTCCTGACCTCCCATGTTCTGGAAGTGGTGGAACGCCTGTGCACCCACATTGGAATTATCCAGAACGGAAGGTTAGTCGCCAGCGGCTCACTCGATGATCTGCGGGCCGGAGTAAGGATTGCCGGACACGACCAGTCCCCATTGACCCTGGAAGAGATCTTTCTGGAAGTGGTGGGAGGGGCAAAACAAGATGCGGGGGCACTCTCCTGGCTGTGACCCGCCCAAATCATCTGCTCCTGCTGATTCAACTGCGATGGCAGATCTTCCGTAACTCACTCCGGAAAAAGAACCGCCAAGCCGAGTTGGGCGTCAACGTTGTGGGCTCGCTGTTCCTCGTGATTTTCTGGGTGGGCAGCAGTATTGGCTTTAGCGCGATTACCTTCAGCCTGCTCCAAAGCGGCGCAGACTGGATTGTGGGCGTGCTGCTTTGGGTGGTACTGGTGACATGGCAGCTGGAGGCCGTGGTTTCTTCAGCCGCAGTGAACTTTCAGGAGATTGCCAGGTACCCAATTTCTTTCCGGCTCTATCTTTTTCTGAACTTTTGTTACGGCATATTTGATCCCAGCGCTGTCCTGAGGATGCTGTGGCTATTCGCCATCTGGCTGGGCATCGCAGCTTCTACTCCCGGTTGGGCCGCGCCCGCAGCGTTGCTATTTCCGCTGTTCGCGCTCTTCAACGTGCTGAGCTACCGGGTGCTGGCCGGGCTGTTTCAGCGGTTCCAAACCAGCCGCAAAGGCCGGGAGCTCATCGCGATTCTCAGCCTGGTGATGGGTGTTTTGTTCCAGTTGACGATCCGTAACTTTTCCAGGCTGGGGCGCTTAAAGCCATCGTCAACAGTCGCAACTTTTCTCGCACCAGTGAACAGCGTGTCGCCGCCGGGACTCGTGTCGCATGCCATTCAGTCGGACAATCTCCAGGTGATGTGGACCGCGGCCCTGCTGGTCCTCTACAGCCTGGTGGCCTTTGCCTGGCTCTGGAGACAATCCAGAAGGACTTATCAGGGAGAAATTTATTCCGAGTCTTACGCTGTCCGCCGCCGGCGCAGGGCCCAGCCGGGCTGGACCTTTGTTGCAGGGGACGAAGTTTTTGACGCGATCGTGGAAAAGGAATTTCGCTACATCAAGCAGAATCTGCGGCTCGTACTGCAAATGCTCTATGTACCCGTTATCGCCATGATCCCCATCCTGAGCGAGGGGTTCAACGCGAAAAGCGATTTTGGTTCCGGCCATATGGGCTTGCTGCATGGCATGTTTACGGCCTTCCTGGTGTATGGATCAACAAGTCTGGCTTACAACATCTTTGGCATGGACCACACGGGATTCAGCCGCTGGCTGGTCTCCCCGATTCCTTTGCGAAAAGTCATGATCGGAAAGAACCTTACTCATGGAGGAATTGTGGCGGCCATCTACCTGGCGGTAAGCCTGGGACTGCTGGCGTTTTCCTTGATACCGTGGCTTTCGTTCGTAACCACCACGATTGCTTTTGTCGCCTTCCTGTTAATGGCCCTGGGCGCCGGGAACATGGTTTCTGTTTATTGGCCCAAGCGTATCGATGCCACCGTGACCCGGTCGCAGGTGATCTCCAAGGCAGCGGGTTATGCGTCGTTGCTGAGTTTCATCCCCATAGCCCTCTATGGCGCCATCAGCGTGGTTGTTTCCCGCTTCTGGAACCTGGAGTGGTTTCCCCTGGCGTTGAGCGTGGCCACTCTGCTGTTGGCGCTCAAACTATATTCGTACTGGTCGCGGCGAGCCGTGAATTATCTCCGGGACCATTTGGAAGACATGGCAAGCGAGCTCTGCTCGTAAGGCTGAGGCGGTTCGGAGACCCACAGCAGCGGCTTTACCGAAATTCTGAGCGGCAGCAAAAGAACGCTTGCACAAATCAGACAGACAGTTCGCCGAAATGCAGATATGTCCAGACGTGAACCGGAACGATCTGGGCTTGTTCTGTCGTGGGTAACAACACCCGTACCCAGGCGTCGAAAAAAATGCCCTGGTCTAAAATCCGGTCAAGAACTTCAAATAGTCCCGCATCTTGCGGTTTCAGTTTCACTTATATTCCAGTCTCGAAGGGGCTTATCCATTTTCTCGCCTGATGCCAATCTGGTCAATCACCTGCAATGATCTTATGAGCCTTTACGGGCCTTAGTCTACCGTAAGGTTTTCAGGAGAACCAAGATCAACTGATCCAGAGCGCAGCCGCAGCCACGAACAACAGCCAACCACAGAGGACACAAAGTTCCACAGAGGAGGCTTAGAATGCCGAAAGTCCCCACAAGCGGCAAAAGATATGCCGGGACAAGACGAACAGATCAGTCGCTGATCTAGCGGTAAAAGCCACGCCGGGTCTTCACGATGAGCTTTCCCTCGCGCTGTTCAGCTTCAGGGGTTACTTTTAGTTGGAGTTGATAAAACCGTCCTGGGGATGCCTGGTGCGACGCAGCCGAAGGATGGTACCCCAACGCATATCGGTTGCGGATCCGATCGATCATCTCTGAAAGCCTTTTGGCGGTCTGCTTGATGCCGTACGGCTCAAAGACTTGCCCGCCGGTCTCCTGGGAATACTTGTAAACGTCGCCGGGCGGATACTGTTTGCGGTACAACATCATGAGCGGATTATTCCTGTTGGCCATGAACTCGCTCTCCGAGATCTCGCTGCGTTCGAGCATGGTGCAAACTACCGCGCCGCTTCTGAAGAGTTCATTGAGCGCGTCCTTTTCCGTGTGAATGCTTCCGGGCGGCATGCTCTTTGCATACTGGCTTCGTACATCTTCTGAGGGAATGTTCGGTATGTTGTCAGTAAACCAGGCAATCACCCGCCGGGCGCCTGGGATGGCGGAGCGCTCCGCCTGCAAGGCCGCCTGAAATATCCCCTCGTTAAAGAACGCGGCCTCCCTACTCTCCATCCGGCTGGCTCTTTGTATAGCGTTCACAATCAGTTGCCGGTCGGTCGTGAAATCCTGGAGCATTTGCGTGGAAGCGGCGTAGACCATCACCGCGGCCTCATCCTGGGGCTTTAAGTGCTGCAAGGCCCGCAGCGCTCCTTCCGCCAGGGGTTGCAGGACGGGACGAACGCTGTCCGTCAGATCAAACAGGAAAACAATCGAGAGTGGCAATTCATCCTGGCTGAAGGATGTGATTTGTTGCTGGATGCCGTTTTCGTAAATCCGGAAGTCTTCGCGCCGCATTGCGTCTACCGGACGCTTGGTCTTCTTGTGAAATACCAGCGCGTCCACCACCACCAGATCAACGTTCGCGCGAAAGACCTGCTCCGTCTGAGGCGGGGATTCGGTCTGGCAAAAAGCCTGCGACCATCCGCACAACCAGCTAATCACAAGGAATACGACGATCCTGGTGCGCCGGTCGTTAAGACTCGAATCCTTAAAACTCGAATTCTTAGAACCCGAATTCTTGGAACTCGGAACCCTGGAACTGAGCATGGGACTGAGAATACTCCTCAGAATTTGAGGATTCAATCATCTTTGCTGCTATCCAGGACCCGGGACATTGTGCTGGCGTTGGGCCAGCCTTCTACATAATTCTTAACCGTCGGGACCGAATGGCGAGCGCTGGGTAGCTGTTAAACTGCTTTTTCTTTAAAAATCATCATCGGTGCTTTGGAATCGGAGGGATTCGTGTTGGATCTAGGTTGTAAGAGGGCTGTGGCGGCCACTGTCTATCTCGTTTGCCTTTGTGGCTATGCGGGAGGGCAAGCGGCATCCACGCCGGCCACGCATCCCTCGCAGCAGAGCACGCAGGCCGGAGATGCTCAGAATGCCGAGAACTCCAAGCGGATCCTCGGGTTCATTCCCAACTTCCAGACAACCAACGACGTTCCCGCGAACCAGCGCCCTCTCACTACGCGGGAAAAATACGTGCTCTCATTTCACCAGATGTTTGATTTCAGCGCCCACATCGGCAACGCTTTTCAGTCTTCGATTCAGCAGGCCACCAATGGCCAGCCTCATTATGGCCAGGGTTGGAACGCATTCGGGAAGCGCTTTCTTGCTTCCGAAGGGGACCAGGTGACCTCCAGCCTGTTTATTTCCGGGCTGCTGCCGGCGCTGCTGAAGCAGGACCCTCGCTATTTCCGCCGAGGAGTTGGGTCGACGTGGTCGCGGAGCTGGTATGCGGTGGAGCGCACTGTCATCACCCGCAAAGACGACGGCAGATCAACTTTCAACACTTCGCAGACGCTCGGACAGCTCATGTCCGCGGCTGTCTCCACAAGCTATTACCCTAAGCAGGACCGCAGCGTAAGCAGCGCATTCGCCAATACCGGCATGAACCTGGTTTACAACAGCGGCTATAACGTTTTGCGCGAGTACTATCCCGACATTCTTCGAAAGCTTTTCCATCGGCACAAAAATGCGGTTGGGGAAGTTAAGCCGGACGCGATCCCGGCTGCTGTTTCTCCATCAAGCCATTGATTCCACGGTTTGCGGAATCTTTCGCCAGGGAAATTATTACCTCAAGGGCTATAGCATTTTACCTTTTAGTGATGCCGCTTAGTGACGTCGCGCGCTGGCGAGACAAGTAACAGCCCCAACCATCCCGGGTGGGATGGTTGCGAGAACCAGAGACTCTCGGTACCGCATTCCGATTCGTGTTGTTCCGAAAATTCATGTAAGTTGTTGAGGGTGTTCGGTGCTCCT
>Ga0210400_10000698_pt1 | contig 35784 bp, 32 predicted proteins | sample IncBWH26MmetaG_FD_155456 | JGI IMG/M metagenome (GOLD analysis project Ga0210400, IMG submission 155456) | Forest soil microbial communities from Barre Woods Harvard Forest LTER site, Petersham, Massachusetts, United States - Inc-BW-H-26-M | ecosystem: Environmental > Terrestrial > Soil >... | reverse complement strand
CAGGATTCCTTGTTGGATGAGAGCGCGGCGAAACCCTGGCTGCTGACCATCGTCCGCCGCGAATACGCGCGCACATTCGAACGCAAGCGCTTCCCAACGGTGGACGTGGACGAACTGATCGCCAAAGAGGAGCCGATGTTGGCTGCCGCCGAGGAACAGGACATCGCCGACGTGCGTGCCGCCATCATGAAATTGTCCGATGAATATCGCGAGCCGCTCGTGCTGCAGGTGTTGATGGGATATTCGACCGCGGAGATCGCGCGCGAACTGGATCTCTCGGGACCGGCGGTGCTGACCCGGCTGTTCCGTGCGCGCCGGCAGTTGCGCGCCGCTTGCGGCGAGGATACGACTTTGGACCCGCAGGAATGATGGAACACACGGATTATCGAGCTTCGATCCTGGCCGATCCGCACAGCACGGATGCGGAGTTGCGCACGCATCGCGAGGCTTGCGCCGAGTGCCGCGAATTTACCGAACGGCTATTGAGATTCGAGTCGCGGCTCGAACGCGCCTTGCGCGTGGATATTCCCGCCGAGGCCGCCGAGCCGCTGCCTATGGCCGCCGAGCCGCTGCCTACGGCCGCCGTGCTGCCGTTTGCGCGCAAGGCCGGCCATGACGCTCGTGCGCCGCGGCGCTGGATGGCGATCGCAGCCAGCGTTCTGCTCGGCATTGCCATCGCCGGCGGCGTCTGGCTGACGCTGCCACAGCAGAGCCTTGCCGCCGACGTGGTCGCGCACATGGCCGGAGAGCCGGAAGCGTGGCAGCGCACGGAGGCCGTGGCGGATTCTGAATTGGACCAGGTGCTGAAGGACTCGAAGCTTCGCCTGAAGCCCGACGCGGGTCTCGTCAGCTACGCCAGCAGCTGCGCATTCCGTGGACATCGGGTGCCGCATCTGGTGGTGCAAACGCCGTCCGGGCCGGTAACGGTGATGGTGCTGGTCCATGAATCCGTCCGCAAACCCATGCGATTCGACGATGAGGGCTATCGCGGAACCATCGTGCCCGTGCCCGGCCATGGCAGCATTGCCGTGCTCATGCGCGGCGTGACGGTAGGCAGCGGCGAAATCGAACGCATTGCGGCGCGAGTCGACGATTCGATCGTCTGGACTCGCTGAGACCTCGCGGAGGCTCCCTAAATACCGACCTCGTTCAAGAGGTCGATGAGCCGCCGAGCGCTCGCCGCCAGGGTTGGATGTTCGGCTTCAAATTGCACCGCGACCCGCTCCAAGCGCTCAGGCAGAGACTTGTCGATCGTTTGGGCCGCGGGGCCCGGCGGCTCATCGACCATGCGTTTGACATCCGGGAGGATCGCGCCGAGCGATTGCCGCGTCGCGGGATCTTGTTGATGTGCCTTGGATAATTCGGCATGCAGCTTGGCGAGCCGCTCGCGCAATGATTTTGGATCCATAAGCTTATCCTCTGAGGAGCATGCGTCATTGTGCCAGTCGCTCGGGCGTAAGGCGCGCGACTTCGACGTAGCCGGCGCCGGCCGCGGCGATTCCCCGGTGAATCGCCCCGTAGGCATCGCGAAGGAACTGGTCCGCGCCATAGGGCGGATTGACGATCATGAGCCCGCTTCCCGCGAGCCCCAATCCGGCGTCGTCCGGATGAATGGCGAGATCCGCCACGAGCATTTTGGGAATTTGCAGCGCTTCAAAACGCGTGTGCACCATCCGGCGCTGCGTCGCGCTGCGAATGGGGTACCACATCAAATAGACACCGCCCGGCCAGCGCCGGTAAGCCTCGCCAAATGCCTGCAGCATCATCTTGAGCTCATCGAGGCTTTCGTAGGGCGGATCGATCAGCACCAGACCGCGGCGTTCCTCGGGCGGTAGATATGCCTTGAGCGCCGCATAGCCATCCTCGATCTCCGTTCGGACCCTTCCCAAGGATTCGATCTCGCGTTCCGCGGCGCGGGCTTCCGCGGGCAGCAGCTCCACGAACAACGCACGGTCCTGCGGACGCAGAGCTTGCGCAATCAGGGCGGGCGATCCGGGATAGCGCGGCAGCCGTTTGCCGCGCCGCGCGCGTATTGCCGCGAAGTAATCGGCGAGAAATCGATCGCCGAGGGCACTGACGATCAAGCGCTGCACGCCGCGTTCCGCTTCGCCGGACTTCTGCGCCTCCGGCGCCTGCAGGTCATAAAAACCACGGCCCGCGTGGCTGTCCAGCACGAAAAAAGCCGCATCCTTGCGCTTCAGCGCATTCAGGCAGTACAGCAGTCCGACGTGTTTTGCGGCGTCGGCGAAATTGCCTGCGTGGTAGATGTGGCGGTAATTCATGGTGCATTATGCATCCACCGATGCTTTGCGGGGCGAGTCATGAAGAGCGGAATATTCGAGATTGACGGCGTCGCATATCCCGATGCCGATGCGTCGGATCCGGTTGCGTTGGGCTGGATGCGGGGCTCGCCGCCGCCGCCGGCAAAACTGATCCGCTTCCAGGATGACAAGTTCCTGGAATTTCCGCAGATTCGTTGGACGCTTTCGCATATGCGCGAGCTCGCGCCGACCGCCGCCGTTTGGCGCGGCGCCGGCGTGCCGAGCGATCTCGGCGTTGCGCCGCTCGGCCTCGAGGCTTCGATCGACGCGCTGGCATTCGTGGATTTGCACGGCCGCAAGCTCACGTGGGCGCAATCGCTCGATCACACCTACACGGACGGCATTGTGGTCTTGCATCGCGGCCGGAGAATTTATGAGCGCTACTTCGGCGCGTTGCAGGGGCAGCGTCCGCACGCATGCTTTTCGATCACCAAGTCCTATGCCGCCACGCTTGCCGCGACGCTGCTCCACGAAGGCGCGCTGGACGAAGTCAAGACGGTGTCGCACTACCTGCCGGAGATGATCGGTACCGCGTATGAAGATGCGTCGCTGCGCCAGGTGCTCGACATGCAAATCGGCGTGCAGTATTCCGAGTTGTATGCGGATCCGAAGGCGCATATCTGGGACTACGGGCGCGCCGGGGGCCTGCGCCCGCGCGGCCCGGAATACACCGGACCACAGAATTTCTACGAATATCTGCGCACGCTGCGCAAGGAAGGCGCGCACGGCGCCGCCTTTGCGTACAAGACGGTCAACACGGAAGTCCTGTGCTGGGTGATGAAGCGCGTGACCGGCGTCGCGCTGCCCGACATGCTGAGCGAGCGAATCTGGTCGCAAATCGGCTGCGAGGAAGACGGCTACCTGACGGTCGACAGCATCGGCACAGCCATGGGCGGCGCAGGGCTGAGCGCCAGCCTGCGCGACTTATGCCGCTTCGGCGAACTTCTGCGATGCGAGGGCGCCTGGCACGGCAAACAGCTCATCCCGGCGGAAGTCGTCGCCGATATTCGGCGCGGTTCCGATCCGGCCAAATTTGCCATGGCCGGATACACGCTGCTGGCGGGCTACTCCTACCGCAACATGTGGTGGGTGTCGCACAACGCGCTCGGCGTGTTCGAGGGGCGCGGCATCCACGGCCAGCGCCTGTACATCGCGCCCAAGGCGGAATTGGTGATCGCGCGATTTTGTTCTCATCCGGTTGCTTCCAGCGCGGCGAATGACCCCGTCACGCTGCCGGCATTCGCCGCCATGAGTCAGCTGGTGATGGCGGGTTAGTTGGCGCCCGTTCCAACCGCGGCTGCAGCGCGGTCGGCCCGCCTCGGCTATTTAACATCTTGCGGCGCCAACGTTTGAAATCGCGCGCTGGTTCACAGTTGCGACCGTCGCCGGCGCACGGCATCGGCTACCATTTCCCATGGATACCGCCGAGAAGGAGAGCGCGCATGAGCACTGTCGCTGCGGACGCCTTGATCGAATCGCACGAGTATTGCGGCGAGGAACTGGTCCGGCGTGCAACGCTGGAGCGCCGCCACTACGAGCGCAAGTCGGTCGCGATTCACGCCAGAGTGACGGTGCCGGGAATGTCGGTGCTGCCGGGGCATACGGTCGATATGTCGCGTGCCGGCGCCAGCATCACCGTGCCGTTCGAGCTCGCGCACGGACAACAATGCCTCATCGATCTTAAGCTGGAAGCCTGCGGCGACACCAGCGCCTTCCACATACAAGCCGAAGTACGCTACTGCGTGCCCATGAGCAATGGCCGATTCCGCGCGGGTCTGCGATTCGGCGAAACGGACGCCGCGACCTCCGCGCTCATCGCGGCAATCTTAAGAACCCCCGTCTGAAATCAAAAGATCCCGGGTCGCGACGTCGCGGTTTCCCCAGTGCGGAAATGCCTGCAAGGCATCGACGTAGTTGTGGATGACATCGGTGTGAGCGTCCTCTTGCCAGCCCCCGGGCTGGCCGCTTTGCGGTAGATCGCGAGGCCGGCCTTGCTCATCGATCGAATAGAGCGTGAAGTTCAGCGCCTGGCGCGCTTCACTCGCCAAGCTCGGCGACTCGACGGCCTTCGCAAACATGGCGAGGACGGCGCCGTAAGTTGAATTCACGCCGCCCCAGGCCTGGCGGTCCTCATCCTGCTCGTGGCATACGACCACGCCAAATTCGCGGTGAGTAAAGTTTGCGCGCACGAAATCGATCAACACGCGGCAGTCGTTCCGCCAGTCACGGTCGAGTGAGTCCTGTTTTTCCAGGAGGTAGCGCGCAAGATTCAAAGGCGCCCAGGCGCTGCGATTGGTGGGCGTGTCGTGATCCTCGAAGAACTGCGCGAACAGCGCGCCGTCGGCAGCCGCGCTCGGAATCTGCCGTTCCTTGATCCATTGCCATAGCGCCCGCCGCGGCGCCGCGAATTCGCCGTAGCCGTGCGTCGCGAGCAACTCGTAGAGGCGCAAAATATAGGTCATGTTCCCCGAAATGGGCCCGCGGCCTTCACCGCTGCGGTAGTCCGCGCGAAACGGCCAGGGCGAGCGGCTGTCGTCGCCGTTCTGCTGATTCGCCGCCAGCACCCGCGCGTTTTGCAGCGCCTGCGCCAGATACTTCGCCTCGCCGGTCGCCTCGAAGAGCAGCGCCAGCGCATAGCCGGCGATCCCGCCCTTGTCCGGTTGAATCTCATAAGGCCGATCCGATTGCGAACCGCAGTCGGCCGGCTGCGGGAATTGGGCGCGCTTGCCGGTGGAGCGGGTGAATGCCGGATATTTGCCGGTAGGCGGCGTGAGCACTTCGTTCACCAGGTAATCACCCAGCAAGCGTGCGGTGACGAGCCATGCAGGCTGCTGCTCGCCGCGGAACGCATGAAATTTGAGATACGACAGGATTCCCATGCCGTTTTGCGTCGACGGGATGATATCGGTGCGTTCCGTACTCGGTATCCAGCCGGCGTCCAGAAACGTCTCGCAGGCAAAGCGCGGATAATCGTGATCGAGCGGACACTGCTGATAGAAATTCATTTCCCGATCCAGCGCCGCGGTCCAGGAAGTCCAGGGCATCAATCGCCCCGATGCATCGAAGACTGCTGTGTGGCCGGCGATGCTCGTCGGCGCGCTCACAGCGTGCGATAAAAAAAGGTTGTGTCGCAAAGTCCCCCGCCCGGCAGCAACGCATAGCCCGGGATGACGCCGCAGCGCCGCCAGCCGAGCTTTGCATACAGCCGTTCGGCATCGCCGCTTGCCGTGTCGAGCACCAGCAGCGTCTTGCCGGCGCTTGCCGCCGCACCCTCGGCCGCCGCGAGCAATGCCGCGCCGACCCCGTGCCGCCGCGCGCGCCGATGCACCAGCATTTTCGCGACATCCGCGCGGTGCGGCTGATTCTCGACCTGCGCGAAAATGATCTGCACGGTGCCGATGATCCGTCCGGCCGCGTTCTCCGCCACCAGCAGAATCCGCTCGCGCCGCTCGACGCCGGCGGCGACGTCGCGCCAAAATGCCACCGCCGTGGCGCGCGCGATGGGCAGCATGAAGCTCACGGAAGCGCCGCCTTCGACGCAATCGATGAGCACGTCGCTCAATTCTTGGAGCTCGCGCTCACCCACGGCGTGCAGGGTTCGAAGCCGAATGGTGTCTGACACTGCCTTAAGTTCCCAACCCGGCCGCGAACAGCTCGCGCCCCATCACAAAATACCGCGCGCTGTTTGTCAAACCGTCTCGTGGAACGCCCTACGGATGAGTTCATCGATCGCCGTACAATAACCGTCGGAGGTGTGCGATGACGCTGACGGAACTGTTCGGAATCAAGCTGCCAATCGTTCAGGCGCCGATGGCAGGCTCCCAGGGGAGCGAGCTGGCCATCGCCGTGTCGAATGCCGGGGGCCTGGGCTCATTGCCCTGCGCGTTGCTCACCCTGGATGCCATGCGGAGCGAATTGGCGGCAATTCGCGCCCGAACCGATGCGCCGTTCAACGTCAATTTCTTTTGCCACACCCCGCCCACTGTCGATGCCAAGCGTGAAGCAGTGTGGCGCGAGCTGTTGTCTCCCTACTTCAGGGAGTATGGCCTCGATGCGGGCGAGACTTTTGACGGGGTTTTGCGCGCCCCATTCAGCTCAGCGGCGGCGGATGTGCTGGAGCAGTTCACCCCTAAAGTGGTCAGCTTTCATTTCGGCCTGCCGCCGGCCGATCTGGTGGCGCGAGTCAAATCCTGGGGCTCGAAGGTACTCTCGTCGGCCACGACCGTCGAGGAGGCCCTGTGGCTCGAGCGCCGCGGCGTCGACGCCATCATCGCGCAAGGTGCCGAGGCGGGCGGCCATCGCGGAATCTTTTTGTCCGACGACCTCACTACACAGGTCGGAACCTTCGCGCTGCTGCCGCAAGTGGTCAAAGCGGTCGGGGTGCCGGTCATCGCCGCCGGTGGAATCGCCGATGCGACCGGCGTCGCGGCGGCGTTGTCGCTGGGCGCCGCGGGCGTGCAACTCGGCACTGCCTACTTGCTTTGCCAGGAGGCCAAAACCAGCGCCGTGCATCGCGCGGCCCTGAAGAGCGAGCGTGCTTCTCATACCGCTCTGACCAACCTGCTTTCGGGCCGCCCGGCGCGGGGAATCATGAATCGCCTCATGAAGGAGTTGGGACCCATCAACGGCGCGGCGCCGGCGTTTCCCCTGGCCGCCGGTGCCCTGGTGCCGCTAAGGAAAAAAGCCGAAAGTGCCGGCTTGGGGGATTTTTCGCCCCTGTGGGCGGGGCAGAACGTCAGCGGCTGCAAAGAGGTCTCCGCCGCAGCGTTGACCCGCGCCCTGATTCGCTAGGAGATCGCATGGCGCTTGGCGGAACTGTCTACAACTTCAAGATCGAACTCGCCGATTCGGACCGCGCCGTCTATGTGCCTCTGGATTTGCGCGTGGCGCGTCATCCGTCGGAGACCGAAGAACACTTGCTGACGCGGGTTCTCGCTTACTGTCTGGAGTACACCGAGGGCATCGGTCTCTCGAATGGTCTGTCCGATCCGGATCAGCCGGCAATATCGGTGCGCGATCTGACCGGCGCATTGCGCGTTTGGATCGATGTCGGCGCGCCCGAGGCCGCGCGTCTGCATCGGGCCGGCAAGCTTGCGCCGCGTGTCGCGGTATACACGCACAAGGATGCGGGGCAGCTCGCCGCCCGTTTGAGCGCGGAGAAAATCCACCGTGCGGAGGCCTTGGAGCTGTACGCCGTTGACCGGGATTGGCTGGCGACGCTGGCGACGCGGCTCGAGCGGCGCATGGAATTCGCGCTCACCGTGGCCGAGCGTCATGTGTATTTGTCCCTTGGCGCGGAAACCATCACCTGTGCGATCCGCCGGGTAGGGCTTGGCGAGCGATAGGCGCGGCGAGTGCATTCCGCAACGGCGAGTTCAGTCCGCGCCGGCGGGTTCAGTTCGGCGGGTTCAGTCCGCGCCGTCGAGTTCAGCCAAATAATTTCGCGGGCGAAGGTATTCGTTCAGTCTGGCTTCGGGCGATCCCAGCGCGGGATGCCAATCGTATTCCCAGCGCACGATGGGCGGCAGGGACATCAAAATGGACTCGGTGCGACCGCGGGACTGCAATCCGAATAACGTACCGCGATCGTAGACCAGGTTGAATTCCACATACCGGCCGCGCCGGTAGAGCTGAAATTGCCGTTCGCGATCCCCGTATGGCAGATCCCGGCGCCGTTCCAGGATGGGCAGGAAGGCCGGCAGAAAGTGATCGCCGACGCTGCGCTGAAACGCGAAGCAACGGCTGAATCCGCCTTCGTTCAAATCGTCGAAGAACAATCCGCCGACGCCGCGGGTCTCGTTTCGATGCGGCAGAAAAAAATAACGGTCGCACCAATCCTTGTATTTCTCGTAGACGTCCGCGCCGAACTCTTGGCAGGCGTCTCGCGCGGTTCGATGCCAGTGAAGCACGTCCTCATCGCATGGGTAGTAGGGCGTCAGATCGAAGCCGCCGCCGAACCACCAGACTTCCGGCCCGCTTGCCGGGCGCGCAACGAGGAAACGGACATTGCAATGCGTGGTGGGCGCATGGGGATTGCGCGGATGGAACACCAATGAGAGCCCCATCGCTTCGAAGGGTGCGCCGGCAATGTCAGGACGCTGGTTCGACGCGGAGGCCGGCATTTTCTCGCCGAACACATGCGAGACCGACACGCCCGCGCGCTCGAATACCGCGCCGTCGCTCAAGATGCGGCTCTCGCCGCCGCCGCCTTCCGGTCTGGCCCAAGAGTCGCGCTGAAATCTCGCCGAATCGACTTTCTCGACCGCCGCAGTGATACGGTCCTGCAGATCATTCAGGTAGCGCTTGACCGCGGATGCGTCTGCCGGCTCGAGTTTTGGCATCGACCCTTACGCGCTCCTTTTTGCGGGCCTCTTTTTGGCCGTACGCTTAGCCTTGGCCTTGAGAGGCGCAACCGGCTTGAGTGGCGTAGCCGGCTTGAGTGGCGCAGCCGGCTTGAGCGGCGCTTGTTTGTTGACGGCAGCCTTCTTTCCCTTGGCGGCAAGTTTTACCGGCGGTGGCGCGGAGGGCACATCAGGCGCCGCCGTGCCTTTCGCCGATTTGGCATCCTTGGCGGGTGTCTTCGGCGCAAACTTCGAGCCTTTCGCGCCCTTGCGCCCCCATTTGCCGCGTTCGGGCGCCGCCGCGAGCAGCGATTTGCATTCTTCCAATGTCAGGCTTTTCGGATCCTTGTCCTTCGGGATTTTCGCGTTGCGCGCCTTGTCGGTGATGTAGGGTCCGTAGCGCCCGTTCAGCACTTGAATGCCGTGGTCCGGGAAATCCAGGATCAGCCGGTTGGCATCCGCAATTTCCTTTTCGCGAATCACCTCGAGCGCACGCTCCGGGGTGATTTCGTAGGGATCGTCGGTCTTCAGCGAAACGTACTTGGCGCCGTACTTCACATACGGGCCGAAGCGGCCGACATTCGTGGTGATTTCATCGCCGGCCGCGGTGGTGCCCAGCTTGCGCGGCAGCTTGAACAATTCCATGGCCTGCGCGTGGGTGATCTGGTCCATTTTTTGGCCGGGGCGCAGTCCCGCGAACCGCGGTTTGTCTTCATCATCCTTGGTACCGATCTGCACGAACGGACCGAAGCGTCCCATGCGCACACTCATGGGCTTGCCGCTCACCGGATCCGGTCCCAGGTCCCGCGCCTGAGCCACTTCTTCGCGGCTGACCGACTTTTCGGTGTGCTTCACGAGTTCAATGAAGGGTTTCCAAAATCTGTCCAGCAGCGGCACCCATTCCTGCTCGCCGCTGGCGACCGCGTCCAAAGAGTCTTCCATCTTTGCCGTGAAGTCGTAATCGACGTAAGTCGTGAAGTACTGGGTCAGGAAGCGGCTGACGATCTTGCCGATGTCCGTGGCGGTGAACCGGCGGCTTTCGATGTCGACATACTGGCGGTCGCGCAGCGTGGAGATGATCGAAGCGTAGGTCGAGGGACGTCCAATACCGTACTCCTCCAGCGCCTTGACCAGCGAGGCCTCGGAGAATCGCGGCGGCGGCTCGGTGAAATGCTGGCTCGGGACGATACCGACCAGCTTGACCCGATCGCCCTCTTTCATTGGGGGCAGCACATGATCCGAATCGTCTTGCACGGCGTCATCGAGGCCTTCCTGGTACACCGATATGTATCCCGGCTTGACCAGCGTCGAGCCGTTGGCCCGCAGCACCGTCCGCTTCGGACCCTCGGCTCCCGCACGCATTTCCACCGTGACCGTGTCGAATATCGCCGGCGCCATCTGGCAGGCGACGGTGCGTTTCCAAATCAACGAATACAGGCGAAATTGATCGGACTCGAGCTTGTTCTCGATGTCCCCCGGCAACACGCTGACCGCGGTCGGGCGAATGGCCTCGTGCGCCTCTTGAGCGTTTTTCGACTTGGTCTTGAAGATTCGCGGCTCTTCGGCCAAACCTGCCTGGCCGTACAGCTGCACGATGACGTCGCGGATCTGGCCGATGGCCTCCTGGGCCAGGTTGAGCGAGTCGGTGCGCATGTAGGTGATGAGACCCACTTGACCTTCACCGATGTCGATACCTTCGTAGAGCTGCTGCGCGACACGCATGGTTTTTTGCGCGCTGAAGCCCAGCTTGCGCGCCGCCTCCTGCTGCAGCGTCGAGGTGGTGAACGGCGGCGCCGGATTGCGCTTGCGCTGCTTGCGGTCGACCGACAGCACCGTGAGCTCGCCCTTGGCTTCCGTATTCAGCGTGCGTTCGACTTCCCGGGCACGGCTCTCGTTCGTGAAGCTGAACTGCTCGACCTTCGCGCCCTGGAACTCGACCAGCTTGCCGGGGAATTTTTGCCCGGAATGCTCCAGCTCCGCGTCGATGCTCCAGTACTCGCGCGCCACGAAGGCCGCGATCTCATCCTCGCGCTCGCAGATCATGCGCAATGCCGGACTCTGCACGCGGCCGGCCGACAGTCCCGGCCGCACCTTTTTCCACAACAGCGGCGATAGATTGAAGCCCACCAGGAAATCCAGCGCGCGACGCGCCTGTTGCGCATTCACCAGATCCACCGACAGCTCGCGCGGCGCGGCCATGGCCTGCCGCACCGAGTTCTTGGTGATCTCGTAGAAAACCACGCGGCTCACTTCCTTGCCCTTGAGCTCGCCTTGGGATTTGAGCAGCTCATGCAGATGCCAGGAAATCGCTTCGCCCTCGCGATCCGGGTCGGTCGCCAGAAACAGCGCCTTGGCCTTTTTCAGCGCCCGCGAAATGGCGTCGACGTGCTTTTGATTGCGTTCGACCACCTGATACTTCATGGCGAAGTGATGCTTGGGATCGACGGCGCCTTCTTTCGGCACGAGATCGCGGACGTGCCCATAGGAGGCCAGCACTTCGAAGTCCTTGCCGAGGTACTTCTTGATGGTCTTCGCCTTGGCAGGCGATTCCACGATAACGAGATTGCTGCTCAAAGGCGTCTAATGCAAAGCGTCAGTGCGCTCTTCGAAGACCAGGTCTTCCATTTGAGCGTAGGCGGACTCTTGGCCGGGCTGGCTGAACAGAACCATCAGCACGACCCATTTCACCTGCTCGATATCGATTTCGTCCGCCTCGAGGGCCATCAGGCGATCGATCACCAACTCGCGCTCCGCGCCCGAGAGGATCCGCACATTTTCCAAGTACATCAAATAACCTCGCACGTCCGTGTCCAGCCGCACCACCTCTTGGCTGCTGAATACCCGCACGGCCCGCGCCGTGGCCTCGGCGACCTTGCCGAGTTGTTCGCCCGATAGCCCATCAAGCCATTCCAGAGCCCGTTCGATGTCGGGTTCGGCGAATCCGGCCTTGTCCAGTTCGAGCTTGAGCGTATTTCGATCGGGCCGCGGCTCATCGTCGGCGCTCATATAATTCTCGAAGAGATAGATGAGTAGATCGAGAACGTTATCTTTCACCTCCGGCTCCTAACGACTCGGGAGTAACGGCCCCCGGGGGCGGCCTGAACGTGGCCTTCTAGCTCGAGGATCAGCATCATCGAGGACACGGCTTCTGCCTTGAATCCGGTGCGGACCACCAACGTATCGAGGTCCGCCGGATCAAAGCCGAGCGCATCTAACAAGATTTTGTGTTCCTTGTCCATGCCCGTTTCGAAGTCGCCGGCCCGATCTTGGGCGTAGGAGGCGCGGCGCACGCCGTCGAAGAACGCGGAAAAGTTCAACTCGCTCAATATGTCAGCGACGGTTTCCGTCAATTTTGCGCCCTGGCGGATCAGTTCGTGGCAGCCGCGGCTCAAGGGGTTGTGAATCGAGCCCGGGACGGCGAACAGTTCGCGGTTTTGGTCGGCCGCGAGCCGCGCCGTGATCAAGGATCCTGAGCGGCGCGCGGCCTCGACCACCAGCGTGCCCAGACTCAAACCGGCGATGATGCGGTTTCGCTGCGGAAAGTTCTCGCGCCGCGGCGGGGTGCCCAGCGGGAATTCGCTGATCAAAGCGCCTTGCAGGCGGATCTCCTCGCTCAACGCCTGATTGCTGCGCGGATAGATGCTGTCGATCCCGCTGCCGAGCACCGCCAGAGTGATGCCTTGGGCCGCGAGCGCTCCTCGATGCGCGGCGCTATCGATGCCTTCGGCCAGACCGCTGGTGATCCCAAGCCCGCACGCCGCCAGCGATTCGGCAAATTCGAACGCCGTGTCGCGGCCCGCCGGCGTGGGATTGCGGCTGCCCACGATCGAGAGCTGCGGATCGTTCAAGATGTCGGCATTGCCGGCGACGTACAAGGCGATCGGGCTGTCCTGCAGCCCGCGCAGCGCGGCGGGATACCGCCGGTCGGTGAACGCAACGACATGATGCCGCGGACTCTCTATCCAGGCGCGCTCGGCGGCGCAGCTTGCGGCGGCCGCGCTCTCCAAGAATTCGCGCGCCTCCGCCGGAATTCCCGCGCAGCGGCGCGCCTCGTCGGAAGACTCGATGAAGCCGGAGATGCCCCCCACTCGTTCAAAGGCGGCGGACAGGGTGGCGACGTCGAGAGCAGGCGCGCGCGACAGCGCCATCCACGCGAACACCTCGGCGGCCCTTTGCATCGGGCCGATTATCGCGCACGCGATCTAGGGCCTTAAGCGCGCTTTCACGCTGAGAACATCGAGATTCTCGGGCCGACGCTTACGGATTCTGGATTTTGTCCCCGACGCGAATCAGGTTCGTGGCTTCCATGATCAGGCCATAACTGATGTTGTCAAAGGTTTTGAACACCATGAAAGTGCCGGTGCGCTCGGAGGGCAGCGCCACTTTCTTCACGCGGAACCGATCGACGCTGAAGAAGCCCTTCTTGTCGGTATCGGCAACCACGGGACCGGTGTCGAATACGCCGAGCACGTTGCCCGGCGCCAGGCCGTCGCGTGCACCGCGATTGACGACCACCACTTCGTACTGGCCGATGATGGTCACGCCGTCGGAGACGGCGATGATGCGGCCGTTGGTTTTGGTCCGTGGCGCGCTCGGTATGAAGTCGAGCGGCACATCGACGCCGCCCGGGATGAGCTTGTCGCCGGCGCGGGATTCGCGCGCGGATTCGGTCATGATCAGCGTGGTGGGGTCGCCCTGGCGGGTCACGTGGCCCGAACCGGTGAAGATGCCGTCATAACCCAGGACACGATTGTCGTCCGGATCGATCAGCGGATCGCCGACGCGCACCACATTGTAATGAGAGCCGAGTTCCGCCGGGCTCGTGAAACCGCGCGCATAGACGGTGTCTCCTTCGGACATAACGACGTGCAAGTCGCGGGTCGCGAGGACATAGGGCGCCTGTTTGATCTGTTCCCGATCGAGCACGCTGGGCCTCGACATGAACGCGGCCACCGTTGCGTACGGAATGGTGGTGATGGCTGCGTCGAGGGGCTCGCTGCGGACGCGCGGTTCAACCCGCACGCCATCGCCGCGCTGCAAGTCGCCGCGCTGCAGCACGATTTGGGGCTTACCGTCGATGTAAACCAGGCGCAAGGTATCGCCGGGGTAGATCAAGTGCGGGTTGTGGACCTGCGGATTGACCTGCCAGATCTCCGGCCAATACCAAGGATCGCGCAGGAAAACCTTCGCGATGCCCCACAAGGTATCGCCGCGTTTCACCACATAGCTGTCAGGCGCATTGTCGGCCAGCGGGATGCCCCTGTGCGGCGCTTCGGTCGTTTCGGCGGCCGGGGAGGCCGAGGAGGCCGAGCCAGCCGCCTCGATTGCCGCTTCCATCGCCGTCTTGTCGTTGCCGACCACGATGCCGTCCGCAGCGGACTCATTGTTCGTTGCCACGGGCGCGGGTCCTTCGTGCCTGGAGGCCGTCGTATGGCACCCCGCGAGCACGGCAACCGCTAAAAATAGGCCTGATGTTCTATGACCTTGCATTCGTTTCGCTCCCATGAGTCAGCTTATGGTTGCAGACTGACTGGTATACTTCCGCCCGGCCGCTCAAGACTGGGACGCATCACCCGTTTTTGCCTTTTGCCCGGCGCAATCCTGCGTCTGAGGCTTAAGGCATTAAGTTAAGCAGCGGCGGAACTTTAGCAACATTCTTGAGCCAAAAACACGATATTGCTCTCATAACTCCCATGACAAAGCTCGTAATTCTGGAGTATCCCGATCCGAGGCTGCGAAAGAAGGCTGCCCCGGTCGCGCAGGTTGATGATGCATTGCGTCAGTTCATCGACAATCTCCTCGACACCATGTACTCGGCCAATGGCGTTGGACTCGCTGCCACCCAGGTGGACGTGCATAAACGCGTAATCGCGCTCGACGTCAGCGAGACTCGGGATCAGCCCCTGGTGCTCATCAATCCTGAAATCCTCAGCAAGGAGGGCGAGGCCCCCGCCGAGGAGGGATGTCTGTCCCTGCCCGGCATTTACGACAAGCTCACGCGTGCCACGCGTATTCGCGTTCGCGCGCTTGGGCGAGATGGCCAGCCATTCGAAATGGACGCGGAAGGGTTGCTGGGCGTTTGCATCCAACACGAAATGGACCATTTGGAAGGCAAGCTATTTGTCGATTACCTCTCCGAGCTCAAGCGCACGCTGATCCGTCGCCGCTTGGAGAAAGAGCGCAGGCAACGATCCACGGGCAGCGATTCACGCGCGCACGCGCCGGCTCTTTGAGCCTTGAGCGCCGCTCCTTCCCTGAAGCTGGGCTTCGCCGGCACGCCTGACTTCGCGGTTCCCGCACTGGAGCGGCTCGCCGCGCTGCACTCCATCGCCGCCGTTTTCACGCAACCGGACCGGCCGGCGGGCCGGGGTCGGGCGCTGCACCCGAGCCCCGTCAAGCGCCGCGCGCTCGAGCTCGGATTGACCGTGCATCAGCCTGCGAGCTTCAGAACGCCCGAGGCGCTCGCGATGCTGCGGGCCGCCGAGGTCGATGTCCTGGTCGTCGTCGCCTACGGCTTGATTCTGCCGGCCGCGGTGCTCGAGCTGCCCAAGTATGGGTGCATCAATATTCACGCCTCGCTGCTGCCGCGCTGGCGCGGCGCCGCGCCCATTCAGCGTGCGCTGCTGGCGGGAGATGCGGTCACGGGCGTCACCATCATGCGCATGGAAGCCGGGCTCGATACGGGACCGATGCTGGCCTCTCGCGCCGTCGGAATCGACGCGCGCGACAGCGCGAAAACCCTTCACGACAAGCTTGCGGCACTTGGCGCCGAACTCATCGCGGAATCATTGCAGGGGCTGCGTGCCGGCGCGAACCGCGAAGTCGTTCAGCCGAGTGAAGGCGTCACCTACGCGGCAAAAATCGGCAAGGCAGAGGCGCATATCCATTGGGAGCGGCATGCGGAAGAAATCTCGCGCCAGGTGCGCGCGTTCAATCCTGCACCCGTGGCCGAGACTCGCTTCAAGGGCGAACAGCTGCGAATTTGGGAGGCAGAACCCATCGAATCCCCCGACCTGAGCGGCGCAGCGAGCCCGCCGGGATCTGTGCTCACATCGTCGCGCGAGGGCATCGACGTGGTCTGCGGCACGGGCGTCCTGCGTGTTCTCAAACTACAATTGGCCGGCCGCAAACCCTTGCCGGCCGAGGAATTCTTGCGGGGACAGCGCCTCGACGGCATGCGCTTCACCCATCCATGAGGGTCAGCCATCCATGAGAGGCGCGGCCGCCAGTGCGCGCTCCCTGTCCGCACACGCGGTGGCGCGGGTGCTGCGCGAGGGGGTGACGCTGGACGCTGCTTTGAAGGATGCCCTGGTCGCGGCGGATCCAAAGCTGTTTTCGTCGGTGCGATCATTGAGCTATGGCGCGGTGCGCGGCTATTTTCGCCACGAAGCCATTCTCGCCAAGCTGCTCTCCGGCCCGGTTCGCTCCCTGGATTTTCTGGTGCGCGCACTCTTGTCCGTGGCGCTGTATGAACTCGAAGACGAACGCACCCCGGAGTATGCCGTCGTCGATGCGGCGGTGCAGACCGCGAAGGCGACCGATGCGATGCGCGCCTCGGGGCTCATCAACGCCGTGCTGCGTCGCTATCTGCGCGAGCGCAAAGCGCTGGATGTGGAAATCGCGCGCAGGCCCGAGATGCGTCATGCGGCCCCGATCTGGTTGGCGGATCGGTTTCGCGCCGATTGGCCGGTCCGCTGGACTCAATTGCTGGCGGCGAGCGACGCGCAAGCGCCGATGTGGCTGCGAGTCAACAGCCGGCAGACAACCACCGCTGAATACCTGGAAGAGTTGCAAATCCTGGGGATTGCAGCGCACGCGGAAGAGCGCGTGCCCTACGCCGTTGTGTTGGAGACGCCCTGCGACGTACACGAGCTGCCCGGCTTTGCGCAGGGCGTGGTCTCGGTGCAGGATCTGGGCGCGCAGTGTGTCGCGTTTCCATTGGACTTGAGGGCGGATCAGCGGGTGCTCGACGCCTGCGCGGCGCCGGGAGGCAAAACCGCGCTGATCGCGGAACGGGCGCCGGATTTGAAGAAACTCGTCGCGGTAGACATCGATCCGCATCGGCTCGTCAGGGTGCGCGACAACCTGAGCCGCGCCGGTTTGCGAGCCGAGATCGTCGCGGCGGATTCGGCCGATCCCAAGAAGTGGTGGGATGGGACGCCGTTCGACCGGATTTTGCTCGACGCGCCCTGCTCAGGCCTCGGCGTGATTCGCCGGCATCCTGATATCCGCCTGCGTAAGTCCCCGTCCGATATCGACAAATTGCCGGAGTTGCAGGGCCGGTTGCTGCGCAGTGCCTGGGATCTTCTGGCGCCCGGCGGCCGGCTGGTGTATGTCACCTGCACCGTCACGCGCAGCGAAAACCACGGTGTCATTGCCGCGTTCCTGGCGAGTACGCCGAATGCCGCGATCGTTCCGGTCGCGGCCTGGGAAGGCTGGCCCGGTTTGGGCGAGGCCGACGATATAGGGCGGCAAATTCTTCCCGGTGAGGCGGGTGCCGACGGCTTCTATTATGCTGCTTTGACCAAAGCATGAATGCCGCGCGCATAAATCCGGAGGATATTGATCGCCGCAGGCGAGGCTATCCATTTCGGCTGGTCTGCGCGGCGTGTGCCGCATGCGCGACGCTGCTCCTGGCACGGCCGCTGCACGCGGAAGGGTTGGCGGGCCGCTTCGAGGTTCGCTCTGCGGATCTGGAACTGAAGGACGGGGTCTATCACTTGAATGCGCGCATCGATCTGCCGATCAGCGAGGCAGTGCGGCGCGGATTGGTGGAGGGCGTTCCCTTGAGTCTCGAAGTCGATCTGGACATCGAGCGCGTGCGCCAGCTGCTGCCGAATTCAAGCGTGGCCGTGCTGACGCAGCGCTACCGCCTGCAGTACAACGCCGTGAGCGCACGCTACATCCTGCGCAACGAAAACAGCGGCCAGCAAGAATCGATGGGCACCGTCGATGAAGCCGTCGCGCATCTCTCCGAGGTTCACAGCCTGCCGGCGCTGGACAAGGCGCTCATCGCCGCGGATCGGCGCTACGAGGGACGCTTGCGGGCCAGGATCGATTTCGGCACCGTGCCCTTTACGCTGCGCCTGCTGATGTTCTGGGTCAGCGACTGGCACCGCGATTCCGACTGGTATGCCTGGACGTTCCAGCCGTGATCCGCAAATACGGTTCCACGGTCTTAGGCGTAATCGGCGTGGCGCTCTGGTTGACGGCGCTGTTCATGCTCGCCTCGGCCCTGCAGAACTCCGAGAAGTTCGCCGCCTGGCTGCCGTGGATCCTGCTGATCAACATCTCCGGCTTGATCACGCTGTTCGTGCTGCTCGTCGGCAAGCTCGCCCGCCTGGTGAGCGACTACCGCAAGCATGTGCCCGGATCGCGCTTGAAGGGCCGCACGGTGGCGATCTTCAGCGCGCTCGCGGTCGCGCCGATTTTGGTGGTCTATTATTTCGCGTTGCAGTTCTTGAATCGCGGTATCGACAGTTGGTTCGAGAACGAGGTCAGCCAGGGCTTGAGCGACACGCGCGAGCTGTCGCATGCGGCGCTCGACGTCCGGGTCCGGGAATTTCTGCAGCACACCCAGTTGGTGGCGCACTCATTGATCGGCCTGTCCAATTTTCAACTGGCGGGTTCGCTCGATCGGCAGCGGCAGGACAGCACGGCGATCGAATTCACCGTCGTCGGGGCGCAGGCGCGGATCATTGCCACGAGCTCCGACCGGCCGATGGATGCGTTGCCCGTGCCCGCCACCGACGAAATGATGCTGCAGCTGCGGCGCGGCCGGCCGTACGTGAGCCTGGACACCGATTCGATCGGCGGTTACGTGATTCGCGCCGCGGCGCCGATCGAAGACAGCAGCCAGGGGCAGCGCGTGTTGATTGCGCTGTATCCGGTGCCCCTGCAGTTGAGCCAATTGGCGGACACGGTGCAGCGCTCCTATACGTCGTACGCCTCGCTGGTGCAAAAGCGGCAGCCGCTCAAATTCGCCTTCGTGCTGTTCTTGAGCTTTGTCGTGCTGATGTCGCTGATCGCCGCCGTCTATGGCGCCTTCTTTGCCGCGCAGCGCCTGGTGCAGCCGGTGCAGGATTTGATCGCCGGCACCCGTGCCGTGGCGAAAGGGAACTACGACACGCGGCTGCCGCTGCCGGGCCGCGACGAGTTGGGATTCCTCGTGACTTCCTTCAACGACATGACGAAGCGCCTGGGTCGCGCCCGCGAGGAGACGCGCCGCAGCCAGCAAGCCGTCGAGGCTGAGCGGGCCGGACTCGCCGTGATCCTCGCGCGCCTCTCGACCGGCGTGGTGTCGCTCGAACCGGATCTGAAAGTGCGCACCGCCAATCAAGCCGCGAGCGCCATCCTCGGCGTCGATCTGGAGGCCGCCATCGGCAAGCCCTTCGACGAGTCCATCAGCGACAACACCCTGTTCACCCAATTCCTGGGCGCCATCAAGCAGCGTCTGCAGCCGGAGCTGCTCGACTGGCGCGAACAGATCGAGCTGTTGTCGGAGTCCGGCAAGCATGTGCTGATGTGCGCCTGCACAGCCCTGCCCAATGATGGCGGCGGCGCGGCCGGCGTCGTCCTGGTCTTCGACGACATCACCACGCTGTTGCAGGCGCAGCGCGATGCGGCCTGGGGCGAGGTGGCGCGGCGTCTGGCGCACGAAATCAAAAATCCGCTCACGCCGATCCAGCTGTCCGCTGAGCGGATGCGGCGCAAGTTCCTAGGGCAAATGAACGAGCAGGACGCCCAAATCCTCGAACGTGCGACGCACACCATCGTGGCCCAGGTCGACGCCATGAAGCAGATGGTCAATGCGTTCAGCGAGTATGCGCGCGCGCCCGACATGCATTTCTCGCGCTTCGATCTCAATCAATTGATCACCGAAGTCGTGGACCTGTATCGGGTCCAGGACAGCAGCGCGGAAATGAAATTGCTCCTGAGCCCGCTTTTGCCGGCGATCTCGGCGGATCGAATGCGTATCCGGCAGATTCTGAACAACCTGGTGACGAACTCCTTGGAGGCGCTCGAGGGAAGGGCGGGCGCGCGGATCGAAATCGAAACTCAACTCGCCGACGAAGGTCAGAAGCATGGAGCGTCTGTCGCGATCGTGGTGACCGACAATGGTCCGGGCTTTCAGCGGGATTTGATCGGCACCGTCTTCGATCCGTACGTTACGAGCAAGCCGAAGGGGACGGGCCTTGGGCTGGCAATTGTCAAAAAGATCGTGGAAGAACACGGCGGGCGCATTGAGGCGGATAATCAGCGCTCGGGGGGAGCCCGCGTGCGGATTGTACTGCCGTTGGCCGACGGCGCGCGCTCCGCGGGCTCCGTCAAGCCGCGCACAGGTGAACACAGGAGAGAACGCGTATGACGGCTTCAAGAATATTGGTGGTGGACGACGAGGCGGACATCCGCGGGCTGCTGAAAGAGATTCTCTCCGAAGAGGGCTATGACGTGGAGATCGCCGCGGACGCAAGCCAGGCCCGTTCCTCGCGCGCCGCGCAGGTTCCCGATCTGGTGCTCTTGGACATCTGGATGCCCGACACGGATGGCATCACCTTGCTGCGCGAATGGTCCATGACCGACGGCTACGACTGCCCGGTCGTCATGATGTCAGGGCACGGCACGGTCGAGACCGCGGTCGAGGCAACGCGCCTCGGGGCATTCGACTTTGTCGAGAAGCCGTTGTCGCTGACCAAGCTGCTGCGCACCGTCGAGCGGGCGCTCGATGCGGGCCGGCGCAAGCGCCTGTCGGTGCGCACGCAAGGTTCGGCGCTGGCTGTTCCCATCGGCAAGTCCAAGATCACGCAGATGCTGCGTGATCAGGTCCAACAGGCGGCTTCCAGTTCATCTCCGGTGCTTTTCGTGGGCGAACTAGGATCGGGACGCGAGGCCTATGCGCGCTACCTGCACTCCTTGAGCGCGCGCGCGGCCAAGCCGTTTTTAACGGTGGTCGCGGCCAGTCTCGGGCAAGATCCGGCGGCGGCGCTCTTCGGCAGCGAGCGGGACGGCAGGGTCGAGCCGGGCGCCTTCGATCAGGCCACCGGCGGTTCGCTCTACTTGAGCGGTCTCGAGGATTTGAACGCCAACGCACAGCGCGCCCTGCTCGGCGCGATCGAGCAAAACGGCTACACGCGGGTTGGCGGCCGGCAGCGTCTGAATCTCAATGTGCGATGGATCAGTTCGGCCCAAGAAGGCTTCGAAGCGCAAGCCTCGCCGGACCCCTTTCGCCGCGACCTCCTGGCGCACCTGAGCGTGATTACATTGCGCGTGCCGCCGCTGCGCGACTACGCGGAAGACGTTCCCGATCTCTTGCGCTACTACGTCGATCGCCTGGTCGATGAGCAGCATCTGCCGCTGCGCCGTTTCAGCGTCGCCGCGCAGAACCGTTTGCGCAATTACCCCTGGCCCGGAAATGTGGGTGAGCTGAAGAACCTGGTCCAACGCGTGCTCATTCTGGGCGCGGGGGAAGAGATTCGCCTCGAGGAGATCGAGCGGGAATTGGCGGTGAAGATGGCCATCGACGAACCGCTGGTGAAGCAAGATCTTCTGGCCCTGCCGCTGCGCGAAGCCCGCGAGCAATTCGAACGCGCGTATCTGCAGCAGCAATTGCTGCTTTGCAATGGGAAAGTCGGGCAATTGGCAAAGAGAGTGGGGATGGAGCGAACCCATTTGTACCGTAAGTTGCGGGCATTAGGAGTCGATTTTCGCCAATTGGGCGAGGATTGAGCGGAATAGCCATTAGCGCAGCTCGGGATGTCTCGTCTTGACACAACTTAACATTTAGGCCCTTCGCAGGCATACTTCACGCCGCATTTACTCGCGCGAGAGAAAAAGATGGAAGCAATAGCCACCGCCTCAGCCGTTCGATCCGAGAGCCGAAATTTCTATGTGTGGATGGCGGGCGGCTTTTTGCTGGTCGCGTTCGGGGGCTTTGTCCCAACGTATTGGGCGAAAGTGGCAACGGGGACCTTTCACGCCGAGCCCATCATTCACATTCATGGCGCTCTGCTCTTCAGCTGGACCTGTTTCTATTTCTTGCAAACCGCGCTGGTCGCCTCGGGACGCACGCTCCAGCATCGCGCCTGGGGATTGGCGGGGATTTCGCTGTTCACCGCGCTGATGTGCTCGATCCTGGTCGGTCAAGAGGCTGTGTTGGCGCGAAACGCGGCGCTGGGCTACGGCGACGCGGCGCTGCGCTTCTCAGCCGTCACGCTGACCGCGTGGCCGCTGATGGCAGTGCTGTTTATTTTGGCGATCGTCAATATCCGCAAACCGGAAACACACAAGCGTCTGATGACGCTGCTGATGATCGGCATCATGACCCCGGCGCTGGCGCGACTGTTCCTCACTTTTTTTGCGCCGCCGGGCGTCGTCGGGCCGCCCCCTCCCTTTGCCGCGACGCCGCCGGGTCTGGCCGCCGATTTGTTTCTCGTCGTGGCCATGGTTCGCGATTGGCGCATGCTCGGGCGGCCTCACCCCGTGTACGTTTACGGCGGGATCGCCTTGGTGGCCCAACAGCTGTTGGGGGCGCCGATCGCGGCGACGGCGACCTGGATGCAGATCGCGAAAGCCTTCCAAAGCTTGGCGGGTTAGTCGCCCACGCGGATCACGAGTACGTCCACGTCCGCCTTGCGCAGGATCTGGCGCATCCGATTCAATTCATCCAGTTTGGAAATCGGTCCGATGCGGATGCGGTGCCAGGTATCGTTGTCCACGGTCACCTTCTGCACATTCGATTCGATGCCTTGCAGCGCCAGCTTGGCGCGCACCCGATCGGCGTCGGCGAAGTTCTTGTATGAGCCCGCTTGCAGCACATAGGTACCGCTGCGCGTTTCCGGAATGGACTTGATGTCCGGCCTCACGTCCTTGTCCTTCTCCGGCACCACCACTTCGAATTTCGGCAACATTTCATAGAAGGCATAAGTTTTCGAATCGTCCGCCGCCGGGTCGCCCGCTTCGGGCGCCTCATTGCCGTGCGGCCGCTTTTTGACGGCCTTGCCGGCGTTGGCCACCGGCGCATCGAGCCGATGGTCCTTCAAATACACGATCCCCGCTACGCCAAGCCCGAGGCCGAGTCCTAGACTGAGTCCCACCCAGCCGGAGAAGCCGGCGGGTTTGTTGCGTCTGGTTTTGTAGTCGCGCGCCATGAGCCTTACATGGTGTCGGGCGCGGAAACGCCCAGGAGCTCGAGGCCGTTGCGAACCACGGTCTGCGTCGCGAGCGCGAGATCGAGCCTTGCCGCGCGCAGGCCGGCATCCTCGACGATGAATTGGTGCGCGCTGTAATAGGTGTGGAAATCGTTTGCCAGATCGCGCAGGTAATGCACCAGCGAATGGGGCGCGCGCTGCGCGGCGCATTGCTTGACGACTTCCGGATAAGCGCTGATGCGCTTGAGCAATTGCAGTTCCTGCGGCTCCTTGAGTTCCTGCAACGATGCGATGCCGTGCGCGACGGCGTGAGTCAGTCCGCGTTCCTTAAGCTGCCGCAGAACACTGGAAACGCGCGCGTGCGCGTATTGAATGTAATACACCGGATTTTCGTTGGAGCGGGACTTGGCCAGCTCCATGTCGAAATCCAGGTGCTGGTCATTGCTGCGCATCACGTAGAACAACCGCGCGGCATCGTTGCCCACTTCCTTGCGCAAGTCCCGCAAGGTGACATAGTCGCCCGAGCGCTTCGACATCTTGGCTTTCTCGCCGCCGCGAAACAGCGACACGATCTGCACCAGCAGCACTTCGAAGCGATCGGGTGCTCCGCCGAGCGCGATCAGCGCCGCGCGCAGGCGCGCGATGTAGCCGTGATGATCGGCGCCCCAGACGTACAGGAGGTGTTCGAAGCCGCGCTCGAGCTTGTTCAGGACATAGGCGATGTCGGACGCGAAATAGGTCTTGAGGCCGTTGTCGCGCACGATGACGCGATCCTTTTCGTCGCCGAAATCCGTGCTCTTGAACCAAAGCGCACCGTCTTTGACATAGGCGTGCCCTGATTTTTTCAAGGTGTCGATCGATCGGTCGATGGCGCCGCTGTCGCTCAATGAACGTTCCGAGAACCAGCGATCAAAGGTCACGCCGAATTCCGCCAGGTCCTCGCGGATATCGCCGACGATGCCGTCGAGCGTGGTGCGCAGCACCCGTTCATACGCCGTTTCGCCGATGAGTGCGCGCATGCGGGAGTTGAGCGCATCGATGTACAGGTCCTTGTCGCCGCCTTGCGGTTCATCGGGCGGCAGGTCTTTGAACACCTCAGCGGCGGAATGCTTCAAGGCCGTTCCGACGGCCGCGAACAACTGCTCTCCGACCGCAACCAGGTATTCGCCCACGTAGGCGTTGGCCGGAAAGCTGAACCGTTCGCCGCAGCGCTCCAGATAGCGCAGCCAGGCGCTGACCGCCAAGATATCCATCTGACGCCCGGCGTCATTGACGTAGTACTCGCGTTGGACTTTGTAGCCCACCGCCTCGAAAAGATTGCTGAGCGAGGCGCCGAAGGCCGCATGCCGGCCGTGGGCGACATGCAACGGGCCGGTGGGATTGGCCGAGACGAATTCCACCTGCACTGAGCGTCCGGCGCCGGCATTCGATCGGCCATAGCCGACGCCCGCCTTCAAGACCCTGCCGATTTCTTGATGGTAGGCGTCATCTTTGAGGAAAAAATTGATGAAACCCGCGCCGGCTATTTCCACTTTCGCGAGCGCCGGGCTCGGCGGCAGTGCGCCGGCCAAGGCTTCGGCAAGCTTACGGGGATTCTGCCGGGTGGCCTTGCCGAGGCGCATGGCGAGATTGCTGGCGAAGTCGCCGTGCTGCGCATCGCGCGTGTTTTCAACTTCGATGCCGACCTCGCGCGCGGCGCGCGGCACCATGGCTTCCGGCAGCGCGTCCAAGGCTTGCTTCAGCAACGCTTCGATCAGAGTCTTCAAAAGGCATCCCAGAGAGTGAAAAGGCTGCGCAGTTTACCGCAAAGCGCTCAATCGACTTCCAGCGGATCGACGTCGATCGACCAGCGCAATCCCTTCGCCTTAGGCAGATCGTCGATTTTCGGCAGCCAGCGGCCCAGAAAGTGCTGCAACGTGGAGCGCAGCGCGGTCTCGATCAGCAGGTGCGCACGGTAGTGATCGGCCCGGCGGGCGATCAGCGCTGCCGCGGGCCCGCGGATTTTCACCGCTATTTCGCGAAGACCCTCGCCCGCCGCGGCCGCGGCACGCAGGAAGGCGTCAAGCGCCGCATTGTCCTTGGCCTCGGCGCGCAGCAGCGCGAGTCGCGAATAGGGCGGCCATTCCGCCTCGCGGCGCTCCGCCAGCGCGCTGGCGGCGAAGCTCTCGTACCCCTCGGTAATGAGGCGGTTCAAGAGCGGATGTTCGGGAAACTGAGTTTGAATCAACACCTCGCCGGCGCGCGCCTCGCGGCCGGCCCGGCCGGCGACTTGCGTGATCGTCTGAGCGAGGCGCTCCGTGGCGCGAAAGTCGCTGGCAAACAGTCCCTGGTCCGCGTCCAGGATGACCACCAGCGTGACATCCGGAAAGTGATGGCCCTTCGTGAGCATTTGCGTGCCGACCAAAATGCGCGCCTCGCCGCTGTGCACCCGGTCGAGGACGGTTTGAACGGAGCCGCGGGCGGAGGCGCTATCGCGATCCAAGCGCGCCAATGGCGCGTCGGGAAACAACCTTGTCAACGTTTCCTCGACCCGCTCCGTGCCTTGACCCACGGCCAGAAGCGCCTGGCCGCAGTTCGCGCAAATGGTCGGCACGGCTGCTTGCGCACCGCAGTGATGGCAGCGAAGTTTGAGCGCCCGGCGATGCAACGTCATGCGCGCATCGCAATGTTTGCAGGGAGCGACCCAGCCGCAGGAATTGCAGAACAGGCTGGGCGCATAGCCGCGCCGATTCAAGAACACGATGATCTGTCCGCCCGCCTTGAGGTGCTGATCGATGGCCTGAATGGCCGGCGTCGAGAGGCCCTGCTCGGCGGCGTGCCGGCGCAGGTCGATCAGCGTCATGCGCGGCGGTTGCGCGGCGCCCGGCCGCTGCGGCAGCAGGTGCCTGATATAGCGCCCGCTTGCCGCATTTTCCACCGTTTCCAGCGAGGGTGTCGCGGAGCCCAGAATGACGGGAACGGCGGCCCCGCGTGCCCGCATGACCGCAAGGTCGCGCGCCGAATAATGAAATCCCTCCTGCTGCTTGTACGACGCATCATGTTCCTCGTCGACGACGATCAGCGCGAGTTTCGGCAGCGATGTAAACACCGCTGAGCGGGTGCCGATGATGATTCGCGCCTGACCGCCATGGGCGCTGCGCCACGCATCGCGACGTTCACTGTCGGTGAGACCGGAATGCACCACCGCCACGCCGGCACTGAAGCGGCTGCGAAAGCGATCGACGAGCTGGGGCGTCAGGGCAATCTCCGGCACCAGGACCAGTGCCTGCCCGCCGCCGGCGATGGCGGCCGCGATCGCCCGCAAATACACCTCGGTTTTGCCGCTACCGGTCACGCCGTCCAGCAGATGCACGCTGAACGTCGACAGCGTGGCGAGAATGCCCTCGACCGCCTGGCGCTGAGCCCCGGTCAATGCAAGCTCGGCGCGCATCCCGGGCTCGATTTGCATCGGAGTCAAAACGCTGGGCGCCGTAGGTACGCTGGCGGCGATCCAACCGCGCGCCGCCAAGTTCTTCAGCAGCGACGCCTTGAAGAATTCGCCGGCCTCATCGGCGGTCGCGTCAGTGCGATCCGCCAGCCAGGAAAGCAAGGCGCGCTGCTGCGGCGCGCGCCTCGAGCTCGGCTCCTCGAGTTCCTCGCGGCCCCGCGCGGTGAGACTCCAGTGCTCGGTGCTGACCGCGGCGGGGAGACCCAAGCGCAAAGCGGCCGGCAGCGCAGCTGCGTAAACTTCGCCGATGGGATGGTGGTAGTAGTCCGCCGCCCAACGCAGCAGTTCAAAGGTGACGGGATCGAAAACCGGCCGCTCGTCCAGAAACTCAACGGCGGCCTTGAGCTTATGCAAGGGCACCGTCGTTTCCGAAACGACGCCAACCAAAATGCCGATCAGACGTTGACGGCCGAAGGGCACCAACACTCGCGCGCCGGGTGCGGGCACTCCACGCGCGCCCGCGCCCGTCTCCAGGCCCGGCGGCGGCAGATAATCGAACATCCGGCGCAGCGGGGTATCGAGCGCGATCTGCAAAATCATGGATTCTATTGTCCACAAAAACTGTGGATAACTCTGTTGAGAAACAGGGGTCATTTACCCTAAGTGCCCGTTCTGTTTCGGGTCCTGTCAAATTGGTGAAGAAATACCCGAAATGGAATTGATTCTTTTAAATTCAAAGGATTACGGCTCCCACTGGATATCGCGCCGAGGTAATGATCGAAAATATTGCAACGGCGGTCACATGCGATGTGCGTAAGTCGCTGATCTTGCGCTGTTCGCGGCGTCAACCAACCCATCGGGTAAGCGTTTATACCTGGAATGGAGATGATACGCATGGCTCGCTTTGATACGCTCAATAGAGCTTGGATGGTCTGGGATAATCCCGCTCCAGCGCCGGAGGGAGCGGTTCTGGAGTACACGAGAGAACTCGAGAAATTCTTGGCCGAGATCGAGCGCCGTGCATTTCGGATGGCGCAAGTCGCGCTTCGTGACCCGGATGATGCCCTCGATGTCGTGCAAGACGCCATGTTCAAGCTCACCCGCAGTTACGCCTCACGCCCGAGCGCAGAGTGGCGGCCGCTGTTTTATCGAATTCTCGAGAATGGCATACGGGACCTGCAGCGTCGCCGGACGGTGCGCAAACGCGTCATGACGTGGTTGCCGGGTCCCAAGGAGGATCCGGACAACGAGGCACAGGACCCTTTGGAAAATGTCGCAGACTCTGCGCCGACGATTCCAGACAGGCTGATGCAGGCACAGGCGATGCAGCGGCTGGAAGCCTCGCTGCGGACGTTGCCGGCGCGGCAGCGCGAGGCATTCATGCTGCGAAATTTTGAAGGAATGGATGTTGCGGAGACAGCGAGCGCCATGGCTTGCTCGGAAGGCAGCGTCAAGACGCATTATTCGCGCGCGGTGCATGCATTGCGCGAACAGCTCGGCGAGGTTTGGTGATGAGCGAACAGGATAGCGAAGCATTCGAGATGCGCAGCCGGGCGCTGTTTCACGACAGCGTTGAGGGCCTTGACATGCGCATTCGCTCGCGCCTGACGCAGGCGCGCAGCGCCGCGCTTTCGGCCGCGCACGGCCGGCGCCCCTGGTTTTTGGACTGGAAGCTTTGGACGCCAGCAGCCGGCGTGACCGCCGCGGCCATTTTGGGGGTGAGCCTATGGATCGGTACGCCGGTTGGGCATCATTCGGCAACCATGGCCGATGCGCTGGCGAATTTCGAAGACCTTGACCTCGTCGCGTCTACGGACGAAGGTTCGGGTGATGCCATGGATATGCTGCAAGACGATATCGAATTTTATGATTTTGCGGACAAAGCCGCGAATTCAGGACCGGCTGCGTAGGTTGATTTTCGCGGGCTTCGGAAGGGGCTGGCTGTTGTTCGGTGCTCTGTGCGCGACGGCGAGCGCCACGCCGCCCCCGCCGACTCTAACGGCGCAGGCGCCGCCCCCGGCCTCGGCTACTTCGCCGCCTGCGTCATCGGCCAAGTCGCCGGCGACACCCGACGAGAGTTTCCTCGAGTTCTTGGGCTCGGACGATGTGGGCGATACTGCTTGGTGGGAGTTCTTGAAGAAGGCGCCGCCGCGAGGGAGTGATCCTCCTCCCGCACCGCCGCCGCAGGATGCAAAGAAATGATCAGGAATTGGGTTTTCTGCGCAAGCTTTGGCTTGAGCGTCGCCACCAGCTTCGCGCAGGCCCCTGCGTCGGCGCCTCCCGCTGACGCCCCGGCCGCCCCGGCCCCCGCGACGGCGCCGCCCGCAGCCCCGCGGGCTTGGGAGTCATTGTCGCCTGAACAGCGGCAGGTGTTGCAGGGGTATCAGGGCAAGTGGAACAGCTTGCCGCCGGAGCGCCAACAGGCCCTGGCGAAAGGCAGCCAACGCTGGATATCGATGACACCGCAACAGCGCGCCGGCGCGCAGCAACGGTTCAATCAATGGCGCGCCATGCCGCCGGAGCAGCGGCAATTGCTGCGCCAGCGCTACCAGGAATTCAAGTCGCTACCGCCGGAACGGCAACGCGAAGTGCGCGACTCCTTCAACCGGTTCCGCCAGATGCCGCCGGAAAGGCGGCAGCAGTTGCGCCAGCAGTGGCGGCAAATGACGCCGGAACAACGTCATCGAGCCGTGCAGCCCATGCACGGAGCGCCGCCGCCCATGCATGCTGCGCCACCGCCGCATCGGGCACCGCACTAGACCTTTCAGCCCGACCTTCAATCTCTCACTGGGCCGTACCGTTCAAGGTTGATAGCTGCGTTCGGCGTGCGCGCGGACTTCCTCGGGATAAAAGAGCACGTCGCGAAAGCGCCCCTGTGTGAACATCAGGGCTTGATCGGTGAAGTGAGGCGAGGTTGGATCGCCGCTTTCCCCGCCGCTCATGATGGCCTTGGCATGGATGGTCGGACCAAAGTCCACGGCGGCGACGAAGCTGTTGCCCTCCGAACCGTAAATCTTCTTGGTTTTGCGGGGCTTCGCCGGGACGAATGAGGCCAGCGCGCCCCATTGCGAGGGCGCAAAGGCCACCGGCAAGCTGGGCTTCGCGTCGTCGAACGGCTGCACGATGTCGTCGGTCATGCGCTGAAAGCGGTTGATCTCGCCCCACGCGATTTGCCATCGTCCAAAGTCTTGCCGCAGCTTTTCGAGCGCCGCGCTCAAGCCCTCGATGCGCCCGGCGTCCGTCAGTTTGTCGACCAGATAATCGTAGGCCGGTTCGTCCGCGTCGCGGGCCGCGGCGCCGAAGCGCTCGATCAAACCCTGGCCCCAGAAAATCGCGACCGCGGTCGCCACCGAGTCCGCGGACGTGCGCCTGTTCCAGCTGCGCAAGGTCTCGACCGCCTCCTTCAAGCCGGCGCGCCGCGGATCGGCGCCCGGCAGCGCATCGTACGCGGCGAACAGCGGCGGCAGCAGCACATCAAAAGCGGTCAGGTGGCCGTCGTAGCCCGCGGCGATCAGACTGTCCAGCGTTGCATCGTGCAGGCGGCTCAAGACCTCAACCGCGTGAGGGCCGCGAGGATTCTCGCCCTTGGTCCACATATAGCGCGGATAGTCTTCGCGTTTCGGACTCTGGTCACCCGCCGCCGAGAAGGGCCAGTTGTTGCTGTTGAACAGCCAGCCGTTGCTGGGATTGCGCAAGGTGATCGTGTCAGCGACGGCGTGGGCGCCTTGCCATTCGGTGGCCGGATTGCTGCCGTCGACCGGATGCGTGAAGTCGAATGCCGCATTGCGCTTCGGTATGAAATTTCCATGGAAGTAGGCAATCGTGCCGTTGGCGTCCGCGTACACCGTGTTGTTGGAAGTATCGGTGCGCATGTCCTGCGTTCTGCGGAAGGAGGCGTAGTCGGTGGTTTTCGTGCGCAAGTAGGATTGCGCCAACGCCGGCACCGGTTCTTGCAGCAATTTGATGGCGATCCATTTGCCGTTGTCTTCGCGAATGATCGGCCCATGATGACTGTGATAGACGGTGAACGTGCGGCTGCCCATCGCGTCGCCCTGCTTGAAGGGAATGGTGATCCGGCTGACACGAAGCTTCTTGAGCTCAGGTCCGTACCGGTAGTACATCCCGTCGGCTTTCTGCACCATGGTTTCCGCATATTCATCGATGGCGTCGCCGCCGTAAGACGTGTGCATCCAGCCGTTGTGCGTATTGAACCCCTGATAGACGAAGAATTGTCCCCAGGTCACGGCGCCGTACACATCGAGGCCCTGTTCGCTGACCACCTGCAACTCGGAGCGAAAATAATATGAGGTGTGCGGATTGATCCAGAGCATGGCGTGTCCGGACGCCGTGAGCTTCGGGGCAATGGCAAACCCGTTGGAGCCGCCGGGATCAGAATCCGGTACGGGATCCGCCGCCGCCGCGCGCGCTGAGATCGACCTCGCCGCCGCGGCCGAAGGCGCCGCCGCGGCCGAACGCACAGCCGGGGCCGAACGCGCCGCCGGCGGCCCGGGCGGTCCGTAGAATTTTTCCAGCGACTTCAAGTCGATGGTCTCAATATCGCCGCCGATGCTGCCTTCGGTGAAGGACAACGCCATCCAGGGTTCGAAATGCCGAATGACCTTGGGCGCCACATTCGGATGCTTCGACAGGAAATAGTTCAGACCGTCCGACCACGCCTCCATCAACGACTTGAGCCAGGTGGGCGCCGAGCGATATTGCCGCTGCAGCCGGCCGACATCGATGAACAAGCGCTCCCGCAAATCACTGTAGAGGGCGGATTCGCCCTCCGCCTGCGCCAACCAGCCGAGGCCATTGAGATAGTTGCGCTCAACGCGGTTGAAATCATCTTCCGCCTGCGCGTAGATCATGCCGAACACGGCGTCCGCGTCGGATTTACCGTAGACATGCGCGATGCCCCAATTGTCGCGGACGATTTGGACGTGCGCGGCGCGCTCATGCCAGCGTGCGCTTTCGCCCGGAGCCGCGGCGGCGCCCGCGGCGGCGGGAATGCACAACAGCGCGACAAATAAAAATTTCATGATTTGTAAGCCTCCGGGACAGTAGCATCGCGCAATGCGAAACTCTTTGCCCGTGGTTTTATGCGTTGTCGCGATTTGGAGCGGCGACGCTGTTGGGGCGACCTTCACCATTCCGGACTCGCTTCTGCCCGATCCGTTGGTGTTGATCGCCTATGGCGATACCCGATTTACGCAGGCCGGCGAGACCACGGCCAGTTCGCCGACCGCGCGGCGCGCCTTGGTCGCGAGGATCGCCGCGGAAAATCCCGCGGCCATCTTCATCAATGGCGACCTGCCGTATCGCGGCATCCCCGAGGACTACGCGGTGTACCGCATGGAGACTCAGATCTGGCGCGACAAACATTTGCGGGTCTATCCGGCGCTGGGCAATCATGAATTGTCGGCTTGTCTCGAATCGACCTGTCTCGATCGCTGGTGGAATGCCTTTCCCGAATTGCAGGGCCGGCGTTGGTACTCGGTTGCCATCGGCAGCAAAGTGATCGGCATCGCGTTGGACAGCGACGCCTCGTTGTTGCCGCGGAGCGAGCAGCGGACGTGGCTGGAGACGCAGGTGCGCGGCCTTGACCCCAAGGTTCGCGTGGTCCTGATGGTCATGCATCACCCGCCGGTCGCGGACGTGCAAACGGTGAAGCTGGTGGACCACAACGCCCGCCCGAATGAACAGGCGCTCGCCGCGTATCTGAAGACGGCAGCGGCCCGCAGCTCGGCCCGCTTCGTGGTGAGCGCGGGCCACATTCACAACTACGAGCGGTTCTCGCAGGACGGGGTCACATACCTGGTTTCCGGCGGCGGGGGCGCTATCCCATACGAGGTGGACCGCACTCCTTCGGACCTGTATCAAAACACGGATTTCCCGAACTATCATTACGTGCGCTTGGAATTGCGCGGGCCGATCTTGATCGGCGAAATGATTCGATTGCAGGACTATGGCGCCGCCGGTCCGGCGCGCTGGGCACCCAAGGATCGCTTCGAAATTACCCTGCCGCCTTGACGGCCTGGATCAGCTGACTCACGGCTGCCTGAGCGTCGCCATACAGCATTCGGGTTTGATCGAGCACGAACAGCGCATTGTCGATACCCGAGAACCCCTGGCCTTGGCCGCGCTTGATCACGATCACATTCTTCGCCTTGTCGGCATTCAAGATCGGCATCCCGTAAATCGGGCTGTTCTTGTTGCTGCGCGCATCGGGATTCACCACATCGTTGGCGCCGATGATGAGCGCCACATCCGCGGTTTCAAACTCGGCGTTGATCTCATCCAAATCCGAGATCAAATCGTACGGCACTCCTGCTTCGGCGAGCAGCACGTTCATGTGGCCCGGCATGCGGCCGGCGACCGGGTGAATCGCGAAGCGCACCTTCACGCCGTGGTCCATCAAAAGTTGCGTGAGTTCCCACACCTTGTGCTGCGCCTGAGCGACCGCAAGGCCGTATCCCGGCACGATGATGATCTTTTGGGCATACGCCATCATCACGCCGGCATCCGAGGCCTCGATGGCCTTTTGCGTGCCGGTTACGCCGCTGCCGCCGGCAACCGAGGTTTCGCCGAAATTGGAGAACAGCACATTGCCGAGCGAGCGGTTCATGGCCTTCGCCATGAGCTGCGTGAGCAGTGTGCCGGCCGCGCCGACCACGGTGCCGGCGATGATCATCGCCGCGTTGTCGAGCACGAAGCCTTCGAAACCCACCGCAAGTCCGGTGAGCGCGTTGTACAACGAGATCACCACCGGCATGTCGGCGCCGCCGATGGGCAAGGTCATGGCCACACCCAAGACCAATGCAAATCCAAAGAACAAAGTCACCGCCGGAAGGCCAGAGTCGGCTCCCGCGCCGCTTATCACCATGAAGCCGAAGCCCACGGTGATCAGCAAGACGGCGAGGTTCACGAATTTTTGGCCGCCAAATCGCACCGACTTGGTGATCAGGCCCTGCAGCTTGGCGAAGGCGATCAGACTGCCGCTGAATGACACGGCCCCGATGAAGCCGCCGACGGCGGCCACGGTCAGGTGCACCAAGTTATGCTCGTTGCCGCTGTACAGTTCCACCGCGGCAATCGCGGCCGCGGCGCCGCCGCCCATGCCGTTGTACAGCGCGATCATCTGCGGCATGTCGGTCATGGCCACGCGCTTGCCGCTGACCCAAGCTATGCCTGAGCCGATCGCGATCGCGACGATGACCAGGATCAGGTTCACCGAGGAGGCGCCCATGAAGGCCAGGGTCACGATCGTGGCCAGCACCATGCCAACGCCGGCCCAGCGAACCCCGCTGACCGCCGTGACGGGCGAGCTCATGCGCTTCAGGCCGAAGATGAACAGTGCAGCCGCAATGAGATACGAAAGCTGCGTCACAATTTGCACAGTCGACGGGGAAGGCATCCGTTACGATCCCTTCTTCTTGCCGGCCAGCACGAACATTTTCAGCATGCGTTCGGTCACGACATAGCCGCCGACGGCGTTTCCGGCTGCCAGCAACACGCCGATGAAGCCGATGATGCGCACCAAGGTGGTATCGGCCGTCGCCAGGGCGACCATGGCGCCGACCAGGACGATGCCATGCACGAAGTTCGATCCCGACATGAGCGGCGTGTGCAAAATCACCGGGACGCGCGAAATGACTTCGTAGCCGGTAAAACCCGCCAGCATGAAAATATAGAGTGCTATGACGCCGTCGATCATGTCTTTTGCCCCTCCAACGCGGCTCGCGTGGCCTCGTGCTTGATTTGTCCGTCGTGCGTCAGCACCGCGCCGGCGAAAACTTCATCGCTCCAATCGATGGCGAGTTCGCCCTTGGGCAGTGCCGGCTTCAAAAAATTGAACAGATTGCGCGCATACATTTCACTGGCGTGATACGGCAGGGAGGCCGGCAAATTCAAGGGGCCCACGATCTTGACGCCGTCCTGCAGTACCGTCTCGCCGGCCTTCGTCAGTTCGCAATTGCCGCCCTGCTCGGCGGCAACATCGACGATGACGGAGCCCGCTTTCATGCGCGCGACCGCCGCTCGAGAAATGATCCGCGGCGCAGCCCGCCCCGGCACCGACGCCGTGCTGATGACCGCATCGCTCGCCGCGATGCGCGCATCCAGAACTTCTTGCTGCTTGGCTTTTTCTTCCGCCGTGAGCTCGCGGGCATAACCGCCCGTCCCTTCAGCGGAAACGCCGGTCTCGACGAATTTCGCGCCCAGCGATTTTATCTGGTCGCGCGTGGCACTACGCACGTCATACGCTTCGACTACCGCCCCCAGCCGTTTGGCGGTGGCAATAGCCTGCAAACCGGCAACCCCCGCGCCGATCACCAAAACGGAAGCCGGGCGAATCGTGCCCGCCGCGGTGGTGAGCATGGGCAGAAATCTCTCCAGGGTATTTGCCGCGATCAATGCGGCCTTGTAGCCGGCAACCGAGGCCTGCGAGGACAGGGCATCCATCGACTGAGCGCGCGAAATGCGCGGCACCAGTTCCATCGCAAAGCTGGTGATGCCGCGCTCTTTGAGCGCCAGAACAAGCTCGTGACGGGCATAGGCCTGCATGAATCCCACGATAACCGCGCCTTTTTTGAGCGCTGCGACTTCCGTCAAGGAGGGAGGCTGTACTTTCAATATAACGTCGGCGGAACCGAGAATAGTGGCGGCATCGCTGAATTCGGCGTCCGCGTACAGGGCGTCGGGAAAATGCGCCGCAGCCCCCGCGCCGCGTTCGATCAGGACTCGAACGCCGAGGGATTTCAGTTTCGTGGCGATTTCCGGAACCAGGGCAACGCGGGTTTCTTTGGCAGCGGTCTCCTTGAGGACACCGACGACGACGGACATGCAAAACTCTCCCAAGCCTTAACTTAGGCGCCAAACATTGAATTATGGCATAAGACTCGACTATCTTTGGTGTGTTATGAACCTGAGCGCACAAGACAAGTATCAATTGCTGGATTGGCGGGACGACCTCACGGTGGTTTCGCACACCCATCCTTTGTCCCAGCAGATACTGCGCACCGATATTTCGGGCATGCCGCTGGAATGGGTCGACTACCGCGAAGCCGCGCGCCTGTATCACACGGAACAAGTGGCTTACACATGCGGAACGCTGCTGTACCGCTTGTACGGGGGAACCTGCGCAAGGACGGGCCTGCGAACCATCGTGGACGTCAATTCGATCATTGCCACGCTGGGTGTGACCGGCAACCCGGGCAACCTGCGCGGCGCCGCCTACACGCCGCCGCTCAACAACCAAACGCTGTTTCGCCGCGATGCATACCTGTGCCTGTATTGCGGTGCGCGCTTTACCTATAGCCTGCTGTCCCGCGACCATGTGACGCCCTTCAGCCGCGGCGGCCAGGATACGTGGAGCAACGTGGTCTCGGCTTGCCGACGCTGCAACAACGCCAAGGCGTCGCGCACCCCGGAACAAGCCGGAATGCAGCTGTTGGCGGTGCCCTTCACGCCCACGTACGCGGAATATATTTTTCTGAAAGGGCGGCGTGTGCTCGCCGACCAAATGGAATATCTGGTTGCGCATTTTCCGC
>Ga0210400_10000696_pt1 | contig 35854 bp, 32 predicted proteins | sample IncBWH26MmetaG_FD_155456 | JGI IMG/M metagenome (GOLD analysis project Ga0210400, IMG submission 155456) | Forest soil microbial communities from Barre Woods Harvard Forest LTER site, Petersham, Massachusetts, United States - Inc-BW-H-26-M | ecosystem: Environmental > Terrestrial > Soil >... | reverse complement strand
CGTTTGTGAGAGGGTGCTGGTGGAAAAAGTATAAAGCAAATTGGTTATATTATGTTTTTTTAGAATTTTTGAGACCTTACTGGGGGCAATTGTTGCAGTTTTATCATGGATGGTTCCTAAATAAAAGAGCTAAGTTCTTTGTATTTCGATCAGGTCAATAAAGTCATTTATTGCTATTAAATCCATTGTCAAATTATCGGAAACGGTTACCTTTGTTTCTGAAGAAATTTTATAAGGGGATAATGGCGTTTTTAATCGGGTATTAGTCAGTTCATTAAGGGGTTTTAAATTCGAACTTTGTAAGTCGTATCCCGCGGATACGCGTCAACCCATGAAATTAATTTTTCATGGGTTTTCTATTTACACTCATTATCAGCACTTTTAGCTTATTGGTGTATCAATCCAGTAGAGAAAATTTTACTGGATTTGCACTTTTTGTGCCACCAGCGTGCCACCAAACTTTTTTTAACCTTTTTCAGGCCTCCATAAAAGATTTATTTTTTACTGTGTCGTTTTTTTAGATAAAAGCATTTCCAGTTATTTATTAAAACCGACCACCTACCAAATCAAAACGATGTTTTGAAACATTTCATAATTCAATAAGTATAAATTTTAAATAAATATTTTATGAACCTTAAAATTCATTTCTATATAAGAACCGATAGACCTGCTAAAGATGGAAGCGTAGCTATATATCTACTGATTCTGATATCAAAAAATCAACGGTTAAGATTAAATACAGGAAAATTTATCCCACTCAAAAAACAATATCGCAAATTTAACTCTGACCAATTAAAAGAAAGCGAGATTAAAAGAAAAGAAGATTTGTATTGTTGGGATGTGAATAGAGAACGGGCTACGAACCAAGCTGAAAACCACAACTCTGTTAATCTTCATCTTGATAATGAAAAGACAAAAATAAATCAAATAATTTTAAAGTTTGAGATGCTAAATAAGCCGCTGACCATTCAATCCTTTAAAAATGCTTATTTAAGGCCTAATGGAGCCAATACCTTTTATGAATATTTTAATCATGAATTAGAAAAAAGAAAACACTTACTTTCTTTGGGTACTTTTATAGGATATAGTACCACCGTAAGCAAGATAAATAAATTCAAGCCCAACTTAACTCTTGCGGATATAGATTATAAATTTCTAACCCAACTTGAAAATTATATGCTTAAACCCATTTCCGAAAAAGGGTTGGGTAATCACCCTCTAGAATTTTTTATGGCTATGATAAAGCGGAAATTGGTTACTTTCAAAACAAATCGATGGGCCGGATTAGACCGCTAAATTTGTCATTGTTTGTACTACATAAATCTCATATTCCAAACTACTTTGTTTAAAATTATAGTTTTTAAATTTAGTTGAACGTAATTATAACTACGTAAACAATCAATCTCATATGAAAATTTTACAGAAAAAATACACAAAAGAAGATGATTGGAAAATTATAAGAGGGGACAAATTAGATCCTGAAGTATACAATTTTGTGCTTGCTTTTGGTAGTACAGAATTACTGAACGAGTCATCAATTTACAAATCAATTCAAAATAGTTATCCAAAGGCTACCATTCTTATAAATTCTACTGCCGGTGAAATTATTGATACCCAGATAAGCGATAATAGTATGTCTCTTACTGAGCGCGTACAAATATTTTTAATCGCTTTTTGTATTATGCTTAACAGGTATTTTGTATATTAATGGTGAATTAGAATTTTAAATAAACGATTTAATTATGAAGAGCATGTCTCCTGAAATTATAATTATTGATGATGATCCGATAAATAATATTATTTGTACACAACAAATTAAACGAAAAGCGCCTGATATAAAAATAGTAGATTTTATATCTCCGTTGCATGGGTTAAGTTATATTACAGATGAACATTCGCAAAGAAGCTCAGCCTCTAAAACTATACTACTGCTTGATATAAATATGCCTGTAATGACAGGATGGGAATTTCTTGATAGATTTGATACATTGTGCATTGACATTAAAAATAATTTCATGATTTACATTCTTTCATCTTCCTTTGACCCGATTGACAAGAACGGGGCCAAAACTAATCCTTTAGTAAAAGACTTTATAAGTAAACCATTAACTGAAGGAGTTATTATAACTCTTTTAAAAGAATTACGCAAGTAGCAAGTTTTTGTCATTAAAAATCGAAATAATTATGCAAAAAAATTTATTTCACCTAAGCTTCGATTATTGGGAAGTGTTTCTGCTCTTTATTATACCTGCACTTACAGATATAAGCATATTTATATATGCGTTTTTCTTTCTTCCTCAAAACAAAAGGAATAAAGCATTTTCCGCATTCGTGCTTCTTTTGGGCATTGCGCAGGCATTGGATGGTATAATGCGTCTAAGCAATACGGCAGAAACTGCTATGGAATGGAGTAGAATTTCTGCGGCTCCCTGGGTATTTATAACTTCTTTTGGATTGTTGTTTGCTCTTCGGTATACAAAATGGGATAGAAAATTCTCAAATAATCTTATTTTAACCTTTTTGTTTCTTCCCTCAATCCTATTGGAATTTGGTATAATTGGCGGGCTTTACGAGGTATCCGTAGAGAAATCTGAATTATGGCATTGGATTGCAAATCCAAAATCCACAACTGCCACAAACATGATTTATATGTGGAATACGGTAACTTCTTTGGTAACGTTTGTATTATTTTGGCTTTATTATTTTAAAGTAAGAAAAGATGAAAACAGAAGAGACTTCTCACTCCTAATAGCAGCCGGAAACACCATCCCGTTTGTTACAGGAATTACTTCCGAAGTTGTTTTTCCCCTGGTATTGGGAATTGAAGACTTTCCGATTTCAACACCGGCAATTACTATCTTTTCTGTATCTATCCTGATTGCTATTGTGAAATACAAAGCATTTGATTATTCTCCAAAACATCAATGGAAAAATATACTGGAAACGATGAATGAGGGAGTTTTAATTGTAAACAATCAAGATCAAATTATGTATGCAAATAAGGCTTTTTGTGAACAAACGGGTTACGAATTCGGTGAACTAAAGGGAGTGATAGCCAGAAATCTATTAACGGATGAGATTGAATCCAAAAAAAAAGTTGAGCAGGTTATAAAAGAAAGGGAAGATAAAAAATCGAGTCAGTATGAGATTTTAATAAAAACAAAGAGAGGGCAGAAAATTTGGACTCTTATAAGCGGTTCACCTTATTTAGACATTCACGGAAATGTTATCGGTTCTATTGGTATACATACAAATATCAGCGAACTGAAATTAGCGAACAATGAACTTAAATTATTTATTTATAAAGCGTCGCATGATTTAAGAGGCCCGCTTGCTTCAATTTTAGGATTAACCGACCTTATTCATCATGAGAATGATAAAGAGAAAATAAAAAACTATTCGGCAATGATAGATTATTCCGCAAAAAAGCTGGACACAGTTTTAATCAACCTGGCGAAAAACATGCAAATAAAGGAAATAGATAGATTTGATGATGAAATTAATTTTGGAGAACTGATTAATGAAACATTAAAGCGATTCGTCGGTTATGAAGGTTTCCAATATATAAGCATTACAAAAGAAATTATGTTAGAAGAACTTTTTTTTTCAAATAAATTAATTATGGAATCTGTTTTTCAAAATATTATTGAAAATGCAATAAAATACCGGGACTTAAGTTTTGCGAATCCCTGGCTAAAGATTTCAATTTCAAAAATTGAAAATCGGATTCAAATTGTATTTTTAGATAATGGCATCGGTATTGAACCTTCTTTCCAAAACAGGGTTTTTGAAATGTATTTCAGAGGAACTGAAACTTCTAAAGGTTCTGGTTTGGGGCTTTATCTTGTAAAGACAGCAATCGATAAACTGGGTGGAACAATAGAAGTAGAGAGTAAAAAAAATAACGGAACAAAATTCTTAATTTCCCTTCCCGTTGTGAAAAGCAAAGTCATATAGTTTTACATTATAAAAAATGCTGTCTGTCAGATTAAGTAAGAGTTTTTTCCTTCTAGTTTTTTTATGTCTTTCGCGGCGAAGACATTTGTGTAGGTCACTACTCGTTTTTTCATTCTTTGATTAATCGGCCACTGCCAATAAGTACAGTTGAATCAAAAATTTTATAGAAATATATGCCCTTAGGCAACCCATCAATGTTTAACACAGAATTATTTTCCCGCAGTCTTTCAGTTATTAACTGATTACCTAAAACATCAAGTATTTCTAATCTGAAATTTCCAAAAGAGTGATTGGTCGGGTTTATATTAATAGTAAGCTGATTGTTGAATGGGTTTGGAAATACATTTAATTGTGTACCGGAAGAATAAGTTGAATTCGATTTTATCTCTAAAGGTGCGCCCGTCCATTTATACATACCTCCAACTGTTGCACTTGTATTTAATCCGCCCGACCAACCTGTGGATGAATTAAGAAATGTAACTGCCCCGTGAACTATAGAAGAATCTACTGTCGTCCATGTCTGCCCGTCATTTAATGTATATGCCGAGCCTATAAAATTGGTGCTCATATACCCGCCTGAAGTACCTGGTAAGGGAGAAAACCAACCAAGTTTTGGATACCCGGTAAAAGCCACATTACTCCATGTACTACCCCCATTGGTTGTTTTGTATATTAATGTATCGTTTGTAATAATTCCATTACTCGTGTCCCTGAAAGCAATAGCCGTTACAGTAGATAATCCACTTGCAACAACAGTCCATGTAGCGCCTTTGTTTGATGATTTATAAACCCTGCCGTGATCTGTTCCGAACCATATTGTATTTCCAACCGATGAATATACCCCCTGATTTCCTAATTCAAGAACTAAATTAGCAGGAATATTAGCCTGAGCCACGCGGCTCCATAACGTTCCGCCATTAGCAGTTGTATATATTTCCCAATACCCGGTATTCGAATCGCCTACGCAAACACCATTATTTTTATCAAAGAAATGGACAAAACTTGTAGAACCGCCCGGAGCAGCAAAAGTAGCGGTAGTTTGTTGGGCCCAGGTTGTCCCCCCATCATTTGTATGATAAACAGCGCCTCCTCCATTCGTGTTATCTAACATGGATATCCATGCCGTGTCTTTGTTTACAGCCCAAACCGAGGATATATCCATTGTATTTGCTCCTGTAACACTTCCGGGAGTCCATGTAGCTCCCCCATTGGTTGTGCGCGTAAATTCATTAACAGGAGATACCGGATTAGCGCTGGTGTCATAGGCGGTTGCCCATACAACATTGTTATTTACTGCACAAATACTGTTAATTCCCCTGTTAACGGTAGTAAATCCGGATGATTCTGTCGCCCATTGCGCCTTAGTAATTGTTACACTTAAAAGAGTTAAAATTGAAAAGATAGTTTTTGCTTTCATACTTCAGTAATTTAAATTTTAATTGTTTTTTTTACACTTAATAAATTAATCGCCATCCTCTATATGGCACTTACAATCATTGTTTTGATTATTCCCTTCCTGGTTTTGGTTAATATCCGTTTCTTTCTGGAATGCGCCATCCTGGCCAAATAAAACTATTTTTTTGTTAGCTCCTGACATAAATAAAGCGCAATAACCTTTATTATCTGTAGTGAACCAATGTTTAACTGAAGCTCCGGGGTATTTAACTTCAAATGCTTTTGTTACCTGAGCAGGAACATCTGAAGAATTAACTGAAGGGCATGCTTTTTCATTCTTTTCTTTTTCCTTTTTAAATATATTCCAGTCTTCCATCTTTTTACATGATGAAAACAGGGTGAATGCCGCTAAAACGATAATTATTTTTTTCATAGTAATTGGTTTAATAATAGTATAGATGCCGCTTTTTTTAAAATGGTTGTGTCCAATTTTGATTTTTCTCAGATTTTTCATCAAAATCGAAAGCCCAAGCAAAATGCTATACCAAAGGAATAAGGATAAGTTGACACAGGGTTGTTTTTGTTAACAGGAGTAATGTTTCTTTTAAAAGTGGGTTCAACCCTAAAGCAAAATCTGTTTTTTGGTGAGTATTCAATACCAGCCCCAACTATCAGGCTTTGATTAAATTCTCTTAACCCCGTCACTTTATGTATGATTTCCTGGGTACCCTGCTCATCAAGTATGGCTTTTTCAGAAATAACCATATTTAAAGAAGCGCCTGCCATAAGATAATAGCTTAATTTATTTCCTCCCAACTTATAAGTGAGTAATATTGGCAGATTAATAAATTGAATCACTTGACGTGAATCTGATTTTAAATAAAGGCTGTCCCCAACCTTTGAAGGTGAAGTAGTAGAATTAGGTAATTCAACAATGCCATATGAAGTAGGCAATGCGTAATGAGGACTTCCATCACTTCCATTGCTTGCGAAAATTAATACGGGCTTTATATATTGGGAAAAATAGGAATAAGTAAGCCCCGATTGCATCCCCCATTTTCGATTGAAAGAGTAATTACATTTCATTCCGGTTGTAAATGAAAAATCAGGTGATTCACTACTCTTATAATCCGCCTCGCTTTGATTGTCAACATTATGATTATCCACAATGGATTGTTTTGTATAATCAGGTGAGAAAAAGAGATATGCTGTTAATCGTGAATTTGCTGATTCTTTTTTAGTATTCAAGCTATCTAAGAAAGGCTCATTTTTTTGTGTGACGTCTACAATTTCAAGGGGTTTTGTTACAATGGTTGTGTCAGGCAAAGGTTTTGTCAGCGGGCCGGATGACTGTAAATAATAAATATTTGTATCTGCAAACATAGAGTTATTTTCCTGTTGAGAAGCACTTAAATCAGTTGCTCTACCTGTATGATTAGGCACAGTCGTTATGGGTAAAATGGCACTATACTTTTGTTTTCCGGTTTTTAAACCCGAGACGCTTTGCTTTTGATTTGTTACAAGGGGGGCATGGTATTTATTTATTGTTTTTATAATTATTTCCTCTTTACTTTTACTATCATAACTATTTTGAAAAATATTTTTATTTATATTACTTGTTCCCAATTCAACCTTATCTTTTATCAGAGGTAAATCCGGTTTAGCCAAATAAGCAGTAGATTTTCTATTTCTTAGGTCAGCGAAAGGAAAACCATACTTTGTTTCTTTGCCTGAATGATAAAACTGAAATAAAATACTTGACATTAGTAAAATCAATAAAACAAGAGAGGCTATTTTAAACCTGAGTAGTATTCTTCTGTAATTCTCGTTTTTTCTTCTTTCCAGTTCTAAATCAAGTAAAGGCCACGACTCCTCAGGCGGGGCTAATTCAAAGGGCTCTACAACCGATTTGAAAAGGTCAACTATGTCGTCGTTTTTATCTATCATCTGCTGACAGCCTTTTTTATATTTTGATAATTAACATTTATGGCCTGCTGCAAAATCGCCCTGGCTTCAAAAAAATTTGATTTTGACGTGCCTTCAGAAATACCAAGTTCCTCAGCAATTTCCTTATGCTTATATCCCTCAAAAACATATAAATTGAAAACCATTTGATAGGCCGGGGGTAATTTCTGAATCATACAAATTAATTCTTTTGCGTTGATTCGGCTTATTATATCTTCGTCGCTGTGATGTAATACTCTGATATTATCTATACTGATTATCGGATATAGTTTTGACCTTTGCCTGTATTTGTATATAGCGGTATTTACCATTATTCTTCGTATCCACCCTTCTAATGCTCCTTCATTTTTGAAATTCTTCAGGTTTTCAAACACTTTTAAAAATCCTTCATGTAAAATATCTTTAGCTTCCTCTTTGTTTTTGGAATATCGGTAACATATCGCATACATTTTAGCAGAAAACAAAGTGTAGAGTTCATTTTCTGCACGTCTATCACCTTCAATGCACTTTTTAATCAGTTTCTGCATGTTTTTGTTAATAGACCTTCCTTTGTAGATATAGATGCTTGTTTTAATAGAAGGGTTGTGTCAAATATTGTTAAAAGCTACTAATTAAGGCTTACTTCATTATCAAATATAAACATTTCCTCTCTAATGATAGGAAGCAGCATTGTTTATTTATTTCCAGATGCTCATAGAGGTTAACCGTTTCTACATAACTTAAAATCAGTCATATATAAGGAGAGTTTTCTTTCCCTCTTACCGCGAGAAAGATCAAATAAAGTCCTGCTTACGGCGGGATTTTTTTATTTTACTCTTCTGAAATTGTTTTCAGGATTTTCTTGTCGGCAGCGGTTAAAGGGATGTTTCGCCTTTGCATCACTCGCTGCGCTACTTCCAAAGCTTTGTTGATTTCGTATTTCTCCATCTTTTCACTTCCGCCCCAAACAAAGGAAGGAATATGTGTTGGAGGAAAACTGGCGCCAAAGATATTCGCGTTAACACCAACAACGGTTCCGGTATTAAACATGGTATTAATACCTGCTTTACTATGATCGCCCATCATAAGGCCGCAAAACTGCAAACCGGTGCCAATCATTTTTTGCTGTGTGTAATTATAAGCCTTTACTTCACCGTAATTATTTTTTAAGTTCGAGTTATTGGTATCAGCGCCTAAATTGCACCATTCGCCCAAAACAGAGTTGCCTAAAAATCCGTCATGCGCTTTATTGCTGTAACCAAAAATTACCGAGTTGTTTACTTCGCCGCCCACTTTGCAATGCGGACCAATTGTTGTGGGGCCATAAATTTTGGCGCCCATTTTTAATTCGCTGTGCTCGCCTAAGGCAAAACCTCCGCGTATCAAGCATCCTTCCATCACAACTGCGTCTTTACCTATATATACAGGCCCGCTAAGCGTATTAAATGTAACGCATTCTGCTTCCGCACCTTTTTCCAAAAAAATTTCCCTTTTACCAATTACGTGGTTGCTTTTTGAAAGAAGTTTTGTTTTTCTGCCTTTGGTGAGTAACGTATAGTCGTTAGCAATTTCTTTTCCGTTGTTTATGAAAATATCCCAGGGATGATTAATTATTACAGCCTTAGTTTTAGAGATCAGTTTTTCTCCCGCTTTGCCGTGATAGGCAAGTAAAGTATGTCCTTTATATAAAGCCTGCCCGAGCTTTAGTTTTTTTATTTCATTTACTAAAATTTCGTCCGGGCAAATTCTTCCGTTTATAAACAAGGTTGAATACCGCTGATTTACATGAAGCGAAAATTTTACAGCTAAATATGCTTCGGTTTTATAAGAAAAATCTTTTTTTAAACGAAGCGCCCATTTTTCATGTATGGTTAAGATACCGATGCGTATTTCGCAGGCGGGGCGGGTAAAAGTAAGAGGCAGTAAATCGCTCCAACCTGCATCATCAAATAAAACGTAATTCATCATGCAACTTTTTCTTTGATAAGTTCACGTATATCCTGAATGATTTTTTTTGCCAGATTATCGGCTGTGGTCATACTTGTACTCTCCGAATAGATACGTATAATAGGTTCTGTATTCGATTTACGTAAATGTACCCATTCTTTGTCGAATTCAATCTTTACGCCGTCCACCGTATTAACAGGTTGTTTCTTGTATTTATTTTTTATTTTTTCTAAAACCTTATCTACATTTATTTCAGGCGTAAGCTCAATTTTATTTTTTGAAATATGATAATTGGGATATGATTTGCGCAACACCGAAGTAGATTTACCGAACTTTGCCAAATGCGTAAGGAAAATCGCGATACCAACCAAAGCATCTCTTCCGTAATGAAGTTCCGGCAAAATAATTCCTCCGTTTCCTTCTCCGCCAATAACGGCTTTACTTTCTTTCATTAAAGAAACCACATTTACTTCGCCAACTGCCGATGCGGCATATTTACCTCCGGCTTTCTCCGTCACATCACGCAGGGCGCGGGTAGAGGAGAGGTTAGAAACCGTATTTCCTTTTTTATGATGTTGCAACACATAATCGGCAACGGCTACCAAAGTATATTCTTCGCCAAACATTTCCCCGTCTTCGCAAACAAGCGCAAGGCGGTCAACATCCGGGTCGACCGATATTCCTAAATGCGCTTTGTTTTTTGTAACCGCTTTTGATAAATCGCGCAGATTCTCAGGCAATGGCTCGGGGTTATGTGCAAATTGTCCGTTTGGTTCACAATGTAGTTTAATAATTTCTGAAACACCCAACGCTTCCAGCAATTGCGGCACGGCAAATCCACCGCTTGAATTAACCGCGTCAACCACCACTTTTAATTTTTTTGCGCGAATGGCTTTTACGTCCACATAGGGCAGTTTTAAAATTTTATCGATATGTATTTTCAATAAATCTGTACGCTCGGTAATTTTTCCTAAAAGAGTCACATCCGCGTATTCAAAATTTCCTTTTTCGGCAATGGACAGAATTTTTTGCCCGTCGGATTCACTGATAAATTCTCCTTTTTCATTCAGTAGTTTAAGCGCGTTCCATTGTTTCGGGTTATGGCTTGCGGTAATAATAATTCCTCCGCCCGCTTTCAATTCGGTTACCGCAACCTCTACCGTGGGTGTAGTTGATAATCCCAAATCAATACAATTAATGCCCAAGGCTGATAAAGCCGAAACAGCTAAATTATTTACCATTTGCCCCGACAGGCGCGCGTCGCGGCCAATGACAATACTGATTTTTCCTTTCTGGTTTTGTTTTATCCAGGTACCGTATGCCGATACAAATTTTACAACATCAGGAGGCGTAAGGCCCTCGCCTGCAATACCACCAATGGTTCCTCTTATTCCGGAGATAGATTTAATTAAAGTCACTTACAATTTCTTTTTTACAAAATTAAATTCATTAGGCAGATATCATCCCTTTTTTTCTTAACATTTACAACGCAGATATGTTTAAAAAAATTGTCTGCCAAAAACTAAAAAAAGATATTTTTGTATTCAGTAAAAATTGACTAATTTCAACTGTTCGTTCTTTTAATCCCGGTGACAAAGAAAAATGTGATGAAAGAGGGCTTAATTTTTAAGTATGGAGAAAAATGATTTACCGGGAAATACCCCCGACGATAACGATATCAATAAATTAGTGAAGCGCTTTGAAGATATGCTCGTAAACGACGGGGTGTATTATTTTGAATCGGATGAGCTGGAAGAGATAATCGACTATTATTTTAACGAGGGCAACCCCGCTAATTTAAAAAAGGCCATTGATTTTGCTTTAGACCGCTATCCCAATGTGGCCGATTTTAAAATTGCACGCGCTCAGTTTCTTGCTTACAACCAAAAAACACAGGAGGCGTTAAAACTTTTAAATGATGTGGAGTTAGTGGAACCTTCCAATCCCGATATTTATACTACCCGCGGATATATTTACAGTCAGATGGGCCTTAGTGAACAGGCTGTGGAAAATTATAAAACCGCGCTTAATTATACCGACCAGCCCGATGATGTGATGGTTGCTTTGGGAACAGAATTTTTAAGCCAGGAAAAATATTTAGATGCCATTTATTATTTAAAGAAGGCGGCAAAACATAATCCGGAAAACGATTATGCTTTAAGCGAATTGTTTATTGCTTTTGATGCTGCACAACAATTAAAAGACGGAGTTGCATTTTTTCAGGAATTGATTGATGAAAATCCGTACAACCATTTTGCCTGGTTTAATTTCGGTTTATGCTGCAGCAAAACAGGCGAGCATGATAAAGCGCTTGAATCGTACGATTACGCGATCGCGATAAACGAAAAATTTGCTTCAGCTTATTTTAATAAAGCAAACGCCCTGGCAAGTCTTAATCGCTTTAACGAAGCAATTGATATTTATAAAGAAACATTCGACCACGAAGAACCGGATCCCACAGCGTACTATTATATAGGAGAGTGCTATGAGCAAATGAATGATTATCAGAGCGCCCTTTTGTACTATAATAAATGTATAAAAAAACAACCTGAGTTTGCCGATGCATGGCTTGCAATAGGTATTGTACTTGATATACAAAACAGGCTTACCGAAGGAATTCACTATTTAAAAAAGGCACTTGAATTAAATAACAAGGAACCCGAATACTGGTACGTGTTTGGCGATGTGCAGCGAAAACTTGGTTTTTTTGAAGAAGCTGGCGACGCTTACGCAAGAGTAATTGAATTACATTATCCCGATTGGGATATCTGGTTGGATTATGCCGACTTATTATTTGAAGCAGATTACGCGCCGCAAGCTTTGGAAATGTTGCAGGAAGCTGTAAAACAATTTCCGGAAGTAGCCGAGTTGCATTATCGTATGAGTGCGATGCTGTTAAGTCTCAGTAAAAAACAGGAAGCATTGGTTCATTTACAAAACGCGTTAACTTTAGATTACGATAAGCACAACGAGTTATTTGAATTTGCCCCCGCGTTAAAAGACAACGAAACTGTTTTACGTGTTATCGATACTTTTAAAAAACCGTAAAACGTATGAAGTATAATGTAGACTCTCTCAATTTACCCAAACGTTCAGAAAGGCCACGTAACGCGGGAATCACTATGGTGATGGATAAAGGCCTTTCTCTTCGTCAGGTAGAAGATTATTTAAGTACCAGTGCCGATTTTGTTGACTTTGTAAAACTGGGTTTTGGTACATCTGTTATTACTAAAAACCTGAAAGAAAAAATCAGTCTGTACAAACAAGCGGGTATTAAAACCTATTTGGGCGGAACACTTTTTGAAGCTTTTTTAATTCGTAAAAAATTAGATGAGTACATAAAATTTGCCGAATCGCTTAAATTAGAAATGGCCGAAGTATCGGACGGTTCCATTGTTTTGGCACATGATAAAAAATGCGAGCATATTAATAAACTGTCTGAACATTTTACTGTTTTATCGGAAGTAGGTTCAAAAGAAGAGGGCATCATCATTCACCCCGCTAAATGGATAAAAATGATGACCGCCGAATTGGAAGCAGGTTCTTTTAAAGTTATTGCAGAAGCAAGGGAAAGCGGAAACGTTGGTATTTTTCACCGTAACGGAAGCGCGCATGTAATGCTGATTAATAAAATTACCTCTAAGGTACCGGCCGATTCTATCATCTGGGAAACTCCGCAGAAACCGCAACAGGTTTACTTTATTAAATTAATGGGCGCCAATGTTAATTTGGGGAACATTTCTTTTGAAGAGGTTATTCCTTTAGAAACCCTGCGTTTGGGCCTTAGGGGAGATACATTTTTCACCTTTCTTGAAGGCGATAAATAGCGGGGGCATTTCGTCTAAATATCTCTTTTTAATTTACCTAATTGTTTATATTTACACCCTTTAAAAATAAGGTATAAAATGAAAGAAGTTACGGTTCAGGAACTGAAAGCGATGAAAGACAAAAAAGAAGACTTTCAGTTAATTGATATACGCGAAGAATACGAATTTGATATTTGCGATTTGGGCGGAGAATTAATTCCTATGGGCGATATCGTTGACCACCTCGATAAAATCAACAAAACAAAAAAAGTTGTGCTGCATTGCCGTACTGGTAAGCGTTCTGCTTCTGTTTTACAAATGTTAGAGCAGCAACATGGTTTTACAAACCTCTACAATTTAAAAGGAGGTATCATGGCCTGGGCCGAAGAAATTGACCCCGAAATGGCTAAATACTAATCTGTAAAACTTCCATGGAATTATTTAAACACATTTTACATTTAGATTTTGACTGGCTCTTTCAGAACTACGGAGTATTTATTTACGCGATTTTATTTATAGTAATCTTTGTTGAAACCGGTTTGGTGGCTATGCCTTTTCTACCGGGAGATTCGCTTTTATTTACTGCGGGGCTCTTCGCGCACTCGGGTCATTTAAATCTTGCATACGTATTAATCCTGTTATTTATAGCAGCTGTACTTGGCGATAATGCCAATTATTGGATAGGAAGAAAAATAGGATTAAAAGTTTTTCATTTAAAATTCAGGGGCAGGGTTTTGGTAAAAGAAGAGTATCTTAATAAAACGCATGCTTTTTACGAAAAGTACGGAACCAAAGCTATTATCATGGCGCGTTTTGTTCCCTTTGTGCGCACCTTTGCCCCCTTTGCTGCAGGCGTTGCAGAGATGAACTATAAAAAGTTTTTTGGTTTTGATGTACTTGGCGGCGCCCTTTGGATCGGCTCTTTAACTATTGCAGGTTATTTGTTGGGGGGAGTAGAATTTATCCGGAAGCATATTGATTTGGTTTGCCTCGGAATTATCCTGATTTCTGTTCTTCCTGTTGTGTTCGCAGCCCTTAAAAATCGCAAATAATACCGTTTGTCCACACTTTAAACTGATTTTTAACAAAAATATCTAAATCGTTTTAATATTAGGAAATAATTTGTATATTTGACTTAATTTTTGTAGCTTCACTCGTGCCAAAAAATAAACTGATAGGTTTTTTAATAAGCGTAACAATTTTTGCAAATACGTTTGCGCAAACCTATTCGCCAATCCCGTCAACCGGTTATAATATTGACGCTATTGCTGAAACAGCACCTAACTCGCAGGCATTAACCACACAATCTTTAGATGCTTCAAACAACGTAATGTACAGTGCAAATTTTGCTGCAGGAATGGGTTGGCCCGGAGGCATTATTAACAGTGGCACAATTGTAAGCGGAACCCGTACTTACCAATTACGTGCTTTTAATACAACGAATGCTTTATATGTTGCAACAGGAACAACAAAAGTTTTAACTGTAACAACTCCTTCACAGTTTTCAAAAATCAGTTTACTTATTTTTTCTACCGAAGGAGCCAGTAACATTAATATAACCTTTACTTATACAAATGCTACCACCACAAATTTCGGTGCGTTTAACATCGCGGATTGGTTTGGCGGGGCAGGCTCTGTGTATTGTTGTTTCGGAAGATGTACGCGGGTAACAGCAGGTGCTACACAAGACGGTACTCCAACCGATCCGAATTTTTATTCGCTTGATTTTTCTTTAAGCTGTGCCGACCAACAAAAAAGTTTGCAATCAATTACTATTAATACAACTACGGGAAACCAGGGCGCATATGTGATGGCAATTTCCGGTGTAGCGTTTACACAAACAAATACTGTTACCCCTGTTGTAAATGTAAGTTGTAACGGGGGCACTAACGGAAGCGCTACCGCAAGCATTACAGGAATAAATTCTCCTTTTACTTATTCCTGGAATTCAGCTCCTGTACAAACTACGGCGACCGCTTCAAATCTTCCTGCGGGAAATTATACGTGTACAGTTACAGACAATAAAGGTTGTACAAGCACTACAACTGTCACCATTACACAACCACCGGTATTAACTTTAGCTTTAACACCAACTAATGCTTCCTGCGGATTAAACAACGGAAATATTTCTGCAGCGGGTGGAGGAGGTACACCGCCTTATAACTATTCAATTAATGGTGGTGGATTTTCGGCAGCATCAAGTTTTCCAGGACTTGGAGCGGGAACATATACGATTGCGGTAAAAGATAATAATGGTTGTCAAACTTCTGCTACTGCAAATATTACTGCAAGTGCTTCTCCTAACGTAACAGTTAACTCGGCAACTATTTGTAACGGCAGTTCAACAACACTTACAGCAAATGGTGCTACAACTTATACCTGGAGTCCTGCTACAGGATTGAGTTCTGTAAACGGAACAACAGTCACCGCTAATCCGGCAACCACAACGGTATATACTGTTAGTGGCAGCACAGGTGCATGTTCAGGAACAGCTACATCAACGGTAACTGTAAATCCTTCTCCAATAGTAACTGTAAACAGCGCAACACTTTGCGTCGGAAATTCGGCAACACTTACTGCTAACGGTGCCGCAACTTACTCGTGGGCGAATGCAACGGGTTTAACTGCAACAACAGGAAACAGTGTTACTGCAAATCCGGGTACTACCACTGTGTACACAATTACAGGAACAATAGGAACTTGTTCATCAAGCACAACATCAACTGTTACTATCAATCCCTTGCCAACTATAACTGTAAACTCCGCATCAATTTGTTCCACACAACAAACGGCAACATTAACAGCGGGTGGAGCGAATACCTATACATGGAATTCTGGTACCGGCTTGAGTTCAACAACCGGAGTAAGTGTAACAGCCACACCGACAGCGACGACAAGTTATACGATAACGGGAACAGATGTGAACGGATGTGTTAGTACAGGGACATCGACTGTAACGGTGAATGCCTTGCCTGTTATAAATTTAACCAATGGGTTTATCTGTAACGGAAGTTCAGTTACATTAAATGCCAACGGAGCAGTTACGTATACCTGGAGCCCTGCAGGGAGTTTGAGCAGTGCCAATGGGAATAATGTTATAGCGAGTCCTGTAGCAACGACAAATTACACAGTAGTCGGAACGGATGCTAACGGATGTTTTAATAGTGATACGACGAGAGTGACAGTGGTGAACAATCCTACAGTAACGGTAGCAAGCGCGACCTTGTGTGCAGGAAGTAGCACTACACTTACTGCTAATGGTTCAGTTACTTATGTTTGGGGACATGCTGCGGGATTGAGCGCAACGAGTGGGACAAGTGTTACGGCGAATCCTGTTACTACGACAGTATATACAATAACAGGAACGGTAGGAACCTGCACGGCGGTAACAACGGCGACTGTTACTGTAAATAATTTGCCTGTTATTACAGTAACCAGCGGAACCATTTGCTTAAGTCAACAGACGGCGACGCTGACGGCGACGGGTGCGAGTAGTTATAGTTGGAGTCCTGGAACGGGCTTGAGTTCAGTGAATGGGTCAACTGTCAACGCTGTCCCGAATGTTACGACAAACTATACAGTTACGGGCACGGATGTTAATGGTTGCGTGAATACGGCTACAACGAGTGTAACTGTAAACGCATTGCCGAATATAAATGTAAACAGCGGACTTATTTGTAATGGCGGTTCTTTGGCATTAAATGCAAACGGAGCGAATACATACACCTGGTCTCCCGGAACAGGACTTTCCTCTACCAACGGAAATTCTGTAAATGCCAATCCAATTACTACTACAGTTTATACGATTTCAGGAACGGACGTTAACAACTGTACTGCAACAGCGACAAGCACCGTAACGGTGGTAAACAATCCAACGGTGAGTGTAAACAACGCGAGTATTTGTTCAGGGCAGCAAACTGCTACACTTACGGCAAGTGGTGCTACAACATATAGTTGGTCTCCCGCAAATGGGTTAAGCGCTACCACCGGATCAAATGTAAATGCTAATCCGAATGTTACTACTTCATATACTATCACAGGGACTATCGGGACCTGTACGGCGGTTACTACCTGTACAGTACAGGTAAATACGCCTCCAACAATAACAGCAAGTTCTACCGTAATCTGTAATACAAGCTCTGCCACCTTAAATGCAAACGGAGCTGCCACGTATACCTGGAGCACCCTTGCCACAGGAAATTCTATAACAGTTTCTCCGAATACAACAACAACTTATTCAGTAGCGGGAACAGATGGTAACGGATGCAAGAATTTTACAACCGCTACCGTAACCGTAAATCCCCTTCCTAATGTAATGGTAAACAGCGGAGCTGTCTGTGCGGGTAATCAAATCATACTGAATGCAAACAATGCTGTGGTTTGTACCTGGAGTCCGGCCACGGGATTAAGTTCCGCCGTCGGAAACTCTGTAAATGCAAATCCCAATACCAGCACGCAATACACCGTAACAGGAACCGACGGCAACGGATGTTCCAACACCGCTTTGTCTACTGTAACCGTTCATCCACTTCCAAACGTAACCGTTAACTCCGCTACTATCTGTAAAGGCAAAAATGCCACTCTTTCTGCAAACGGCGCCAATAGCTATAACTGGAATCCCTCAACAGGCCTGAGCAGTTCTACCCAACAAAGCCCCACGGCAAGCCCGAACACAAGCACAACGTATACTGTAACAGGAACAGACATCAACAATTGCCGTGACACCGCCGTAACAACCGTAACGGTAAATCAACTTCCTGTTGCGTTCGTAACTCCTCCGCAAACATCAGGCTGCGTGCCGCTTTGTGTGAATTTTTCCAATAACGGCACAACAAGCACAAGCGCTACTTATAACTGGAACTTCGGCAACGGCACTACTTCAACAAGCCAGGCTGCTCAGTCCTGTTATGCAAACGCGGGGACATACACAACCACACTTCTGGTAACCGACAGCAATGGTTGCAGGAACACAAGTTCAGCCATCGTAACAGCTTATCCCATACCAAAAGCCAATTTTTCTTTTTCTCCCGGCTCCACCACCATCCTCAATCCTGAAATACAGTTTTACGACCTGAGTACAAACGCACCCATCAACACCTGGCAATGGTATTTTGGAGATGGTGATTCCTCGCACATACAGAACCCGCAGCATAGTTATGCCGACACGGGCCTTTACTACCCGCACCTCACGGTATTCTCCATCAACGGTTGCTGGGATATCATCTGGGAAACACTTTACATCGCTCCTGAATATCTTCTCTACGTCCCCAATGCTTTTACTCCCAACGACGACAACACCAACGACATCTTCTTACCTAAGGGTGAGGGCATCACCGAATATACGCTGCTCATCTTCGACCGTTGGGGAAATCAGATCTTCAAGTCCACCGACATAGGCACGGGCTGGGACGGAAAGAAAAACAATGAATACGTACAGCAGGATGTTTACGCCTGGAAAATAGAAGTCCGTAACATCAAAGGTGAACCAAAACATCTCGCAGGAATCGTTAGTTTGTTAAAATAAAAAACGCGGATCAAAACTAACCCGCGTCTTATTCAAAATAAAAAATTTAATTATACTTTTTTCCACTTAATCCCGCAACCGATTGCTTTGGTTGTTTCAGGAGTAACAGGTTTGCCGGCTAAAATATTTTCGATAGCGTTCTCTACATATTTTTCTTTCACCACTTTTTCATCATCGGCATTATCATCAATTGCGCCAATGTATTTTACGATATAGTCTGATTTTTCTTTCAGCAAAATATAAACGTGCGGAGTTTTTGTTGCACCGTAAGTTTTTGCAGTCTCCTGAGTTTCATCAAACAAGTATGGGAAAGAATATTTTTTGTCTTTCGCCAGTTTCGCCATATTTTCAGGACTATCATCAGAAACAATCGTCGGGTCATTAGGGCTGATTGCGATTACCGGAAAACCTTTTGCTTTAAATTTTTTATCCAGGTTCATAATGCGGCTTTCGTATTTTACTGCAAAAGGGCAGTGGTTGCAGGTAAACACAACGATGATTCCTTTGGCATCTTTATAATCCGCCATTGAAACCATTTTATTATCAATTGTGTTTTTTAATTTAAAGTCGGCCGCTTTATCGCCCACTTTATATCCTCCTTCTGTAAAAGAAGCCAATGTAATAATTGCTGCTGCGGCAATCAGGTTAATTGTTTTTTTAATTTTCATGTTATTTTAGTTTAAGGTTGATAATAGAGTCGAGTTCGGCTTGTGTAAATTCTCCTTCTTTAAAAAATAGTTTTTCCTTTTGTTTGTACATCACCGTTGCCGGGATTGACCCTCCCCAAACCGGATCCACTTTATCAATCCAAACATTCGGATTTCCGGCGTTCAGTAAAAAAACATCCTGTTCAATTTTTTTATTGGTAATAAATTTTTCTACCAAAGCACTTTCTTTCAACGCGTTTAAACTTACAAAAACAACTTTTACTTTTTGCGCTTTAAATTTTTTCGCAGCATCAAAAAAACACGGCATTTCACCAACACAAGGCTTGCACCAGGTAGCCCAATAATTTACTATATATAAAGTGTCATTATTTTTGCGACAAATACTTTCTAATTGCTCATAATTTACTTTGGGCACGGGTTTTGTAGTAAAGTTAAACGAAAGCAAAAGGAGATAAAAAGGGCTGTATTTTAAGACTTTCATCGGGCTGTAAATGTACATTAATATTCATTTAAACGCTTGTTTATCAGTTAATTTTAACAATTGGTCTATAAGTAATTAACCCTTTTGTAACATTATTTTGTTTTGAGTTAATATTGGCATAATTTTGCGCCCTTAATAACGTTCTTTAAATAGATTTATACCTTATATATAGATGAGACAGTTAAAGATAACCAAATCGATTACCAACCGTGAGAGTGCATCTCTCGACAAGTACTTACAGGAAATTGGACGTGAAGAATTAATTACCGCCGAAGAAGAAGTTCAGTTAGCAAAAAAAATACGCGATGGAGACCAACGCGCCCTTGAAAAGTTAACACGTGCCAATCTGCGTTTCGTAGTGTCGGTTGCAAAGCAATACCAGAACCAGGGATTAAGTTTACCGGATTTAATTAACGAAGGAAACTTAGGCTTGATTAAAGCCGCAAAACGTTTTGATGAAACACGCGGTTTTAAATTTATCTCTTACGCCGTATGGTGGATTCGTCAAAGTATTTTACAGGCTTTGGCAGAACAATCACGTATTGTGCGTTTACCTTTAAACCAGGTAGGTTCATTAAATAAAATAAACAAAGCATATTCTAAATTAGAACAGGAATTCGAACGCGAACCAAGCGCCGAAGAATTAGCAACTATTTTGGATTTACCCGAAGATAAAATTGCTGATACAATGAAAGTATCGGGCCGTCACGTTTCTATGGACGCTCCTTTCCAACAAGGCGAAGAGGGATCTTTAGTGGATGTGTTGGTGAATCATGATTCTCCCCGTGCTGACGGACAATTAATGAACGAATCTCTTTCTAAAGAAATTGACCGCGCATTATCTACTTTAACCGAACGTGAGCGGGATGTGATTAAATTATTTTTCGGTATCGGAATTCCTCACGGATTAACACTGGAAGAAATCGGGGCGAAATTTGATTTAACCCGTGAGCGTGTGCGCCAGATAAAAGAAAAAGCGGTACGCCGCCTGCGCCACAGCAGCCGAAGCAAATTATTGCAACAATATTTAGGTTAGAAAATAAAAATAAAACCGTCTGCGCATGCAGGCGGTTTTTTTATTTGAGTTAATTTAAGAATGAACAGTATGGAAACCTTAGAAAAAGTGAAATCAAACTACGAAGAACAATTAAACGACTGGGTGCAGCACGAACGCGCAACCATTGATTTAATCAGCGCCATCGGAAAATTATGGTTCGAAAAATCTATTGAATTAGTATTGTTCCGCAATCAATTGGTTGACCGTAGCGCCAGCGAGTTAATGAAGCTGCATTTGTATGCTAACGACATCGTTAAAAAACCGATAACAGTTAAGGATACGGTTATGCTGGCCAACGAAATTTACAAAGCGGATATTTGCCCCTCTAAAATTGATATCGGAAAATTAGCTTACGAATGGCACCAGGAACAAAGTAAATTTAAAAGCGCAGCCGATTTTATAAATAATAAATTAAAAGATTTTGTCGGACAAAAGCATACCATCACTCCTAAGGATGTAGTGCTGTTTGGTTTCGGGCGCATTGGCCGTTTAGCCGCACGCGAATTAATTTCTCAGGCAGGCAAAGGAGAACAACTTCGCTTAAAGGCAATCGTTACCCGCGGGAGCAGCAATGATGAAATTATTAAACGTGCTGATTTATTAAGAACTGATTCTGTACACGGACCATTTCCCGGAACAGTGATTGAAGATTTAGAAAATAAGGCGCTGATCATTAACGGGCATACTGTACATATGATTGATGCCGCTAATCCCGAAGATGTTGATTATACAAAATACGGAATCAATGACGCTTTGTTAATTGATAATACAGGCGCTTTTCGCGATAAGGCAGCACTCAGCAGGCACTTAAAATCAAAAGGAATTTCAAAAGTATTATTAACGGCTCCCGCAAAAGATATTCCGAATGTTGTGTACGGAGTAAATCATGAAACGGTTGACTGTAAGAAGGAAAATATTTTTTCTGCCGCGTCTTGTACCACCAATGCAATTATGCCGATTTTGTACGTAGTTGATAAAGGATTGGGTATCCAGCGCGGGCATATTGAAACGGTTCACTCTTATACCAACGACCAAAACTTATTGGATAATTACCACAAGAAATATCGTCGCGGAAGAAGTGCTGCGCTAAACATGGTAATTACAGAAACAGGTGCTGAAAGCGCTTTGAAAAAAGTATTACCGCAATTATCCGGGAAGTTTACCGCTAATTCAGTGCGTGTTCCTACACCCAATGTGTCGCTTGCAATTTTAAGTATGACTATCAACAAAGAAGTAACTAAAGAAGAAGTTAACGAGGTTATTAAAAGTGCCGCTTTAGAAGGCGCTCTGGTTGAACAAATTCAATATGCGTTTTCAAACGAATTAGTAAGCAGTGATATAATCGGTAATCCTTGTCCGAGTGTTTATGATAGCCAGGCTTGTATTGTTGGACCCGATAAAAAGAATATTGTATTATACGTTTGGTATGATAACGAGTATGGTTACACCCGCCAGGTAATGCGTTTCGCTAAGCAGATTGCTGAAGTGCGCAGGATGGTTTATTACTAGTTTTCACTCCGCTAAGACACTCAGGGCAATTTTAGTATTAAGAAAAAACTTTTTGCTTTTCGCCCTTCTGCTCTCGTATCTCGTTTCTCACACCTTGTCCCTTTATCTTCCCGCCATACCTTTTTGGTTAAAAACCATTTTGTATTCTTTACCTTTTATAGTGATAGTAATAAAAGCCGTAAAAGTTGCGGAGGGTTCGCTGACGTTACAATAAAAACGGTCTTCAACAAGAATTAATTCTTTGTCTTCTTCTTTGTTGTCGAGTTTCGGATATTTAATTTTTGCCTTGCCAACCGCTTTATCAGTTTTTGCTGCTTTGTAATTTGACTTTAATAACCAAATATTGAGTTTTTCCTCGGTAGAGAAAGGATCAAAAACCACTTCAATATAATATTTGCCTGCCTCTTTAATATCGCCACCATGCGGAGGGTCGTCTTTTTTAGAAGTATTACTGTTACCTGAGGGCATGTTTGCCATTTGCGGGCTCATCATTCCGTTAGGATTACCTCCCATACCGCCGCCAGGCATTTGGGCCTTACTTACGGTAAATGAAAGTAATGATATAACAAGGGCTAAAAAACGGAATTTCATGTTAAAAGCTTTGTAACAAAGTTACGTAAAATCTCACAGCAATTAAGGTTAAAAGATGCTATTAAACCCTAAACATCGTATATTTAAGCCTGAAATTTTGGAATATGGACTTAGAATTCAATAAAAACGAAGATAAAATGCGTCAGCTCATTTCACAGATGGAGCAGCGTTTGGGAAAAATTTATTTAGGCGGCGGAAAAGCACGCATTGAAAAAATGCACGAGCAGGGAAAAATGACTGCCCGCGAGCGGATTGATTTTTTATTAGATAAAGATTCTCCGCGAATTGAAATAGGCGCTTTTGCCGGTTACGAAATGTATGCCGAGCATGGTGGTTGCCCCGGGGGAGGAGTTGTTGTTATTATAGGATATATTTCCGGTAAGCAAGCAATCGTCGTAGCGAATGATGCAACTGTAAAAGCCGGAGCCTGGTTTCCAATTACCGGAAAAAAGAATTTACGTGCGCAGGAAATTGCCATGGAAAACAGATTGCCCATTGTGTATTTAGTGGATAGCGCCGGAGTTTATTTGCCTATGCAGGATGAAATTTTTCCGGATAAAGAACACTTCGGAAGAATTTTCCGTAATAACGCGGTGATGAGCAGCATGGGAATTTTGCAAATTGCTGCCGTGATGGGAAGTTGTGTTGCGGGTGGAGCCTATCTTCCTATAATGAGCGATGAAGCGATGATTGTGGATAAAACCGGAAGTATTTTCTTAGCTGGAAGTTATTTAGTGAAAGCAGCCGTTGGAGAAAATATTGATAACGAAACTTTAGGTGGTGCAACAACGCATTGTGAAATTTCGGGAGTTACCGACCATAAATGCAAAGATGATAAAGATTGCCTAACGCGTATAAAAAATATTTTCAGCAAAATCGGCGATTATGATAAAGCCGGCTTTAACAGGGAAAAAACAATTGAACCAAAAAAGAATGTAAAAGAAATTTTAGGAATCATTCCCGAAACACGCGATAAGCAATACGACATGCGTGAAGTAATTTCACGTTTAGTTGATGGAAGCGAGTTTGACGAGTACAAAGAATTATACGGACAATCTATCATTTGCGGTTATGCACGCATTGAAGGTTGGGCAGTAGGAATTGTTGCGAACCAACGAAAGGTTGTGAAGAGCAAAAAAGGCGAAATGCAATTTGGGGGCGTTATTTACAGCGACAGCGCCGATAAAGCTGCACGTTTTATAATGAATTGCAATCAGAAAAAAATCCCATTGGTATTTTTGCAAGATGCAACCGGGTTTATGGTAGGAAGCAGAAGCGAGCACGGAGGAATTATTAAAGACGGAGCAAAAATGGTAAACGCCATGAGTAATTCTGTGGTTCCGAAGTTTACAATCATTATTGGAAATTCATTCGGTGCTGCAAACTATGCTATGTGTGGTAAAGCTTACGATCCTCGTTTAATTGTGGGATGGCCAACCGCGCAGGTTGCCGTAATGGGTGGTGCACAAGCCGCAAAAGTTTTGGTGCAGATAGAAGTTGCTTCCTTAAAAGCAAAAGGCGAAGAAATTACTCCCGAAAAAGAAGCGGAGCTTTACAATAAAATAAAAAATCGTTACGACGCGCAGACTTCTCCTTATTACGCCGCATCACGTTTGTGGTTAGACGCTATCATTGATCCTGCTGATACGCGCAAGTGGGTAAGTTTAGGCATTGAAGCGGCAAATCATGCGCCTATTACCAAGAGATATAATGTTGGGGTGATACAAACTTAAATTTTCACCGCAAAGGCGCTAAGACGCGAAGGGAGAGTGTTTTATTCTGATCTTATTTTTTGGGTAGAGGTGAAATCATTCTACCGAGATGCCTCGCAGCTCCCCATTTCCCTCAATAAAAACCTTCATTGCTTTTTCAGGAATAATTTGTTTAGCCACATCAGGCCATTCTATAAAACAATAATTGCCGCTGTATAAATATTCTTCCATTCCAATATCAAGGCACTCCTCTAAATTTTTTACTCTGTATAAATCGAAATGGTAAATTATCTTTTTATCAGTTGTGCGGTATTCATTCACCAATCCGTAGGTAGGACTGCTCATAGAACCCGTAACACCTAATTGCCGGCAAATTTCTTTTATAAGGGTGGTTTTGCCGCTGCCCATCTCTCCATAAAATAAAAGTATTTTTTTTTCTTCTAAATAAGCAATGATGTCTTTTGCTACTTCATCCAAAACATCTAATGAAACCGAGGCGAAGGAGAGTTTATTCATTGCTAAATGACTGATAGCTTAATGTGTTTTATTGTTGGATAATTTATTCGACTTTAAAACTTCGTATCTCATGCCTCCAACCTCGTACCTTCTAATACATAGCGACGAGCAAATTAATATCCTTAAAGGGCATATTAAATGTTTCTGCCAAATATTGGTTGGTTAAAACACCGTTGTATAAATAAACTCCATTGCGTACTCCTGAATCTTTACGAACCAAACTTTCAAATCCGCCTTCATCGCCCAGCGTTAATAAAATTTGCGCAAACAAGTTACTGAATGCATAAGAAGCAGTACGCGATACACGCGAAGCAATATTCGGTACACAATAATGTATCACGCCATGTTTTCTGAAAACAGGTTTTGAATGATTTGTTACTTCCGAAGTCTCGCAACAACCGCCCTGGTCAATACTTACATCTACAATCACAGAACCAACTTTCATCTCACTTACCATTGCCTCAGAAATAATAATAGGAGCACGGCCGGTTTTACTTCTTACAGCACCAATAACCACGTCAGCAGTTTTTAAATGCTTCGCTAAAACTTTTGGTTGAATAATAGAAGTAAACACACGAGAGCCCAAATTACTTTGCATACGGCGTAAACGCGTGGTAGAATTGTCAAACACTTTTACGTAAGCACCTAATCCTATTGCAGCACGCGCGGCAAATTCAGAAACGGTACCTGCGCCAAGGATGACAACTTCGGTTGGGGAAATACCGGAGATACCTCCGAGTATAGAACCCATTCCGTTATTGTTATTTGATAAATACTCGGCGGCTATTAATATAGAAGCTCCTCCTGCAATCTCGCCCATAGCGCGCACAAAAGGTAAAATGCCCTGCTCGTCTGTAATCCAGTCGACAGCAACCGCGTTAATTTTTTTATTGGAAAGTTTTTTCAGAAACTCTTCGGGTTGTGTAGTGAACTGTAAAGCAGAAAACAAGGTTTGTTTTTGCTGCATCAATTCAACTTCCTCAGTTGTTGGCGGCGCTATTTTCACTACAATATCCGCTTTGTAAACTTCTTCCGCACTGTAAGCAATTTCCGCTCCCGCCTCGCTGTAATCATTATCTAAAAAATTGGCAGCTTTACCGGCGTTGGTTTCAATAACTACTTTATGTCCGTTGTTTATCAATAGCGCAACGGCATCGGGCACAAGTGGCACGCGATTTTCCTGGTAAGCAATCTCATTGGGGATGCCGATAAAAAGTTTCCCTTTTTTGCGGGCCACCTCCAGCATTTCTTCCTGGGGCATCATCACCCCTTTGGTGAGTGAATAAAGAGCTTCTTTTGAAATTACCATACCTTTTTTTTAATTTATCTTCCGTGATATTTCGGCGCGTTACAATCCAAATCATATGCGCCGATTCCTTGTTTAATCCTGTAAATTAATCCTACGCGTGTTTCCCAGGTACGGTTCATCGCCCAAATTTTATTGCTGTCCCTGGTATATTGAAACCAGGCATCCGGGTTATAATGCTCTTCGGCAAATAAACTCCAGTTGCCACGTAATTTAAATTCCATTCCGATTCCCAAATCAGGACTAACCCATAACTTTTTAAAATTACCGGATATATAAGAATAGGCCGGCGTGCTTTTTGAAAGATTATACTCTCCGCGAACTCCGATCATAATATAAGTCGGCCTGCGGAAACCAAGATTGATATAACGCTTTAAAAAATTGTTCCACTGAATATAAGTAAGCTTATTTGTTTTTTTTACCTGCTGATCCGTAATCCAGTTTACCAATTCATTTTCTTTAGAACCTTTGTTGCAATATTCTATTTCAGTTTGCCAACGCCACACATCACTGCGCAACATTTCTAAAAAAATTCCGGCACTCCAGCTTTCAAATTCACCACCTTTGTGCGAAGGAGGTTGCGCATGTAAAAAAGCAGGGTCGCTCTGAAAATCCTGCGGATATTTATTTTTATAACGATGACGCGAAGAAGTTTCTCCGGCAAATAAGCCCCATGCACGCAAAAATTGCGGAAATACAGTGTAAGGAATTGTAAACAGGGCAAGGACAAAAAATATTTTTCGGAAATGTTTCATACAACTTAAGCGCTCAGGGCCTCCACCTCTTTATTTACTTTTTTAATTAATCCTTGTAAAACTTTTCCGGGTCCCACTTCTGTAAAATGAGTGGCTCCGTCTTTCAGCATTTGCTCAACCGTTTGCGTCCAACGCACGGGTGCTGTAAGTTGCGCAATTAGATTCTTTTTTATTTCGTTCGGGTCGCTCACTGCTTTTGCGGTTACGTTTTGGTAAACCGGGCAAACAGGCGTATTAAAATTTGTTTCGTTAATAGCTTTTTCTAATTCAACACGTGCGGGTTCCATTAATGGAGAGTGAAATGCTCCGCCTACAGGGAGTACAAGCGCGCGTTTTGCTCCCGCGGCTTTTAATTTTTCACAGGCAATTTCAATTCCTTTTATACTTCCGGAAATAACTAATTGTCCGGGACAATTATAATTTGCCGCAACCACAACTTCTTCGGTAATGCTTGCGCAAACTTCTTCAACTTTTGCATCTTCCAATCCTAAAACAGCAGCCATCGTGCCTGGATTTATTTCGCAGGCATGTTGCATAGCCAGGGCGCGCTTGTAAACTAATTTCAGCGCGTCTTCAAACGATAAAGTTTTGTTGGCTACTAATGCAGAAAATTCTCCTAAAGAATGTCCGGCAACCATGTCGGGTTTAAAGTCACTTAATGTACTGGCCAAAACCACCGAGTGTAAAAAAATGGCGGGCTGTGTAACGCGGGTTTGTTTTAATTCTTCATCTGTTCCGCCAAACATGGTATCTGTAATTCTGAAACCAAGTATTTCATTGGCTTTTTCAAAAAGATTTCCGGCTGTTGAATTGCTTTCGTAAAGATCTTTTCCCATACCTGGAAACTGCGAACCCTGACCCGGAAAAACGTATGCCCTCATAATACTAAAATAAAGCTATGAAAGGTAGGGCTTTTAGCCGAAAAACCAAAGGCTTGTTATTCAAAGTAATTAACCAGAATATGTGGATAAGGCATGATTCCGGCATCTCATATAGCAAAGCCCTGTGAGAGTACGTTTATCTTATTTTTGGTAACTTTACAAATTATATGCAAAAACTTGTTTTAAGCATAACATTTACTCTTTTTTTAAATCTCTTTGCCTTTGCGCAGAATGAGGAAGAAAAGAAAAGTGAGTGCCCGCAACCCGAGGATAAAAAAGTAATCGACTTATATAAAAAAGGCACTGACAAAAAAAAATACCATAAACCCGAACGGTTAAAATTTTTAGAAGAAGCGCTTAAGATAGATCCCGAATATGCCGAAGCAAACATGGCTTTGGGCAACGAAATAATTGTAAAGTGTAAACTTGATAACCTTCCTTTTGCAACTGCTCGCCCGCAATTTTTAGCTGCAGTGAGAGCATGTCCTAAAATACATTCGGAGCCCTATTATTTTATCGGCTTCAGTTTTTATGAAGATGCCAAAAACGACTCGGCTATAAAATACCTCGACTTATTTTTGAAATTTACGGATGATGACGAAAAAAAATTCGGGAAGGATTATCAGTTTGAACAATATCAGGCCAAAGAAATGATTAAAGCCGCGAAAAAAGAAACCGAACTGAAAAAGAAAATCGTTCCTTTTAATCCGAAAGTGCTTGCAAATATTTCTACCGGAAATAATGAATATTTGCCGTATATCTCTCCGGATGAAAGCATTATTCTTTTTACGCGTACGATGCCGAATCAAAGCAAGGATAAAGTGTATCAAACGGATAAAGAAAAGGAAGTCTTTATGATTTCACACAAGCAAAAAGACGGAAGTTTTGATAAAGGCGAGCCGATGGAATGGCCTTTTAATGAAAACAGCAATGAAGGTGGCGCTTGTTTAACGGTTGATAATAAACATTTGTATTACACGATTTACAAAATGGAAGGAGGCACACAGCCCAATGCGGATATTTATTACAGCGATTTGATTGACGGTGCGTGGAGTGAAATAAGAAAAGTACCCAACATAAACGATCCGGTATATTGGGATTCGCAACCTTCCGTTTCTGCGGATGGAAACTCAATTTATTTTGCGAGCGATCGCCCCGGCGGATATGGCAAAGTGGATATCTGGAAAACCGATCGCGACCCCGTTACAAAACAATGGAAAAAACCGGTGAACATGGGTCCGAAAATAAATACTCCGGGAGTAGAAAAATGTCCGTTTATTCACTCGGATTCGGAAACTTTGTATTATAGTAGTGATGGCTTGTATGGTTTTGGCGGACTGGATATTTTTTATGTGCGCAAAGATGAAAAAGGGAATTGGAAGGAGCCTGAAAATATCGGTTCTCCGATAAATACAGAGGGTGATGATGCCGGATTTTTTGTGAGTGCGGATGGATTAAAAGGATATTTCTGCTCGTACAGCAATGAAGGTAAAGTTCGCGGACAAGGAGTTGGAAAATACGATGTATATTATTTTGATTTGTATAAGGAGGCGCGTCCGGAAGAAGTAACTTTTATCCGCGGACAAATAAAAACTCCTGATGGAGAAATCCCGAAAGTAAACGCGGTGATTGAAATTAAAAATGTTAAAACACATGAAAAAACTCAGGCAGTTTACGATTCTACCACCGGGCATTATGTTGCCGCAGTCAATTTAAAGAAGAATAAAGAAGGAGTAGTGGTTACTGTAAAAGCACCGGATTATTCATTTACTTCACAAAAAGTAGAAGTGAAGCAGGCAAGTTTTATAAAACCTCCCGATTCGGTAAAACTGCAGATTGAAAAAGTAGAAACCGGAAAATCATTTGTAATAAATAATATTTTGTACGCAACCGGCGCTGCCGAATTATATCCCGAATCATTTGTTACATTAGATGAATTTGCCGAATATCTGAAAGAAAATCCATCTTTTAAAGTGGAAATACAGGGCCATACTGATAATGTGGGAAAAGAAGCGGATAATATCATGCTCTCGCAAAAACGTGCCGACAACGTAAAAAAATATTTGGAGACGAAAGGAATTCGGGCTAACCGCGTTACGGCAAAAGGTTACGGAGCAGGTAAGCCGATTGCAAGTAACGCTACGGTTGACGGTAAAGCAAAAAACCGCCGCACCGAGTTTTTAATTTTAGATAAATGAGATAAATATAAAAAGTAAAATTACCGTCACCCTGAACTTGTTTCAAGGCCGCACCAAGCCATAAATTAGAGTGATACTGAAACAAGTTCAGTATGATAAAAATAAAAAACAGAAAGTGAAAAAAAACAAATTCAGCGATTTTAAAAAAATTGTATCCAAAGCGAAGAACATCTCCATTCTTACACATACTAATCCTGACGGCGACGCGATGGGTTCCTCTTTAGGTCTGTATCATTACCTGTTGAAGAAAAAGAAAAATGTAAAAGTTATTATCCCTAATAAGTTTCCCGGATTTTTAGAATGGATGCCCGCTGCCAAACAGGCTTTGGTGTTTGATGAAAACATGGCGAAAACACAAAAGCAGATAGAAAAATCGGATTTGCTTTTTATTCTTGATTTCAATAATTATTCTCGTTTGGATAAGTTGGGCGAATTTTTAAACCATAGTAAAGCGCCTAAAGTTTTAATCGACCATCATCGCCAACCTGACACCTGCTTTGATTTTTATTTTCATGATGAACACGCAAGTTCTACTGCGGAATTGGTTTATGATTTTATTTGTGGAATTGACTCGCAAAAAATGATTGATAAAAAGACGGCCACTTGTTTATTTACCGGAATTATGACCGATACGGGTACTTTCCGTTTTCCCGGTACTACCGAAAAAACATTTCATATTGCAGCTTCTCTTGTAAAAGCAGGCGCCAATAATGCAACTATTTACAATAATATTTACGACGATTACAGCTCGCAGCGTTTAAAATTATTGGGTTATTGCCTCTCCGAAAAATTGGTTTTCCTTCCTGAATACAAAACGGCATATATTGCCATCAGCGAGGAAGAGTTAAAGCGTTTCGATTTTAAAAAGGGCGATACGGAAGGAATCGTAAATCAGGCTTTGTCGGTTAGGGGAATAAAATTCTCAGCCTTCTTTTCAGAACGTGAAGGAGAAATACGAATCTCTTTCCGCAGCCAGGGGAAATTTGACGTAAATAAATTCGCGCGCGCACATTTTGGCGGAGGTGGACACGTAAACGCTGCGGGAGGAAAGAGTGTAACTTCCTTAGAGGCTACAGTAAATAAATTCCTTTCTATTTTACCCGAATACAAATCTGATCTGGTAAAATGAAGTTGCGCTTAATCTTATATTTCAAATCTTACATCTCAGGTATACTGTTTCCTGGTTTCTGCTTCTTTCTTCTTGTATCCTGCGGTGAAAGGCCAAAGAAAGAACTAATTATTATAGATAAACAAAAACTGAAAAAAAATATTGAAGATGTAAACAAGCCTGCGGTGGTGATGGAAAAAGACGAGATTGATGCGTGGATTAAATCGCATGGTTACCCGATGAAATCAACCGGAACGGGGCTGCGCTATTTTATTTTTAAAGAAAACAAAAAAGGAAAAGAAGTAAAAACTAAAAGCGAAGTACAAATTAAGTACAAAGTTTCTTTGCTTGACGGAACAGAATGCTACTCATCAGAAAAAAACGGCCCGCGCATATTTATGGTAGGTGCCGATAACGTAGAAAGCGGATTACATGAAGGCGTGCAATTAATGAAAGAAGGCGAGAAATCTATTTTTGTACTGCCCTCGCATCTGGCTTTTGGTTTGGTTGGCGACAGGAATAAAATTCCGCCCAAAACGGCAGTAGTTTATGAGATTGAAATTTTGGAAGTAAGATGAAGAATATAATTATTCGTTGTTTGGTTAAAAGTTACTGTCTCCTGCAAACTATTTTCTGCCTACTTGTATTTTTTTCCTGTTCAGAATCCGAAACCTTCAACGGCTATTCTAAAAAAAACAATTTTTATTACAAACTTTTTTCCATCGGCGACGGGAAAATAAAACCCGATACCTCCGAAACCTTGTGGATAGATGCAAAATGTCTTACCTTAAAAGATTCGATTTTTTGGGATACAAAACACGAAGCTTTTCAACGATTTTTTATAAAGCGGAATTCATTTTCTTTTGCCAGACAAATTTTTACCTGGTCTGAGGGCGATAGTGTTCAATATTTAATTCCTTCCTCAACCTTCTTTAAAGAATTTTTTAAACTACCTGTTCCTTTCTTCAGTGAAAAAGACAGTGCCGTTAAATTTTCCGTAAAAATTATGCGAATTCTCAATACAGATGAATTAGCGCATATCAGCGATAGCCTCACGGCCGTTTCGCTTCAGCAACAAAATGAGGAATACGCTCAAATTAACAATTATGTCACCCTTAATTTTAAAGGCTCCCTGCAATTCGGCCCGGATGCCTTTATGCAAATTACACGAACTACCAAGGGAGATTCCGTCAAAAAAGGCCGTAAACTATGCCTTTTGTATAAGGGTTTTTACCTGGACGGCCGTTTGGCCGATTTTACCCCCGATAACAGGCCTTTTGAGTTTACCGTTGGGCAGGAGGGACAGATTATAGAGGGTTTACGCTTAGCGCTTTATCGCTTAAAAAAGGGCGAAAAAGCAAAAATTATATTACCTTCGCGCCTTGCTTTTGGCAGCCGGGGAAGTTCTAACGGAAGCATTGCTCCCTATACTCCCCTGTTGTACGAAGTAGAAATATCAGATGTAAAAAAATAAACTATGAAAAAAACACTATTTATACTGGCAGTCGTTGTATTGGCCGCATCATGTAAAGACAACTCTAAATTCCCCGGTTATGATGCAACCGAAACCGGAGCTTTTTTCAGAATGGATAAAGCCAGTGACGAAAAAGCCGAAATTGCTAAAGGGGATGTAATTTTTATGCATCACACAATGACTACCGATAAGGATTCTCTTTTATACGATTACAAAACAATGACGCGCCCCGGGCAACCTTATGCGATGCGTTTATCTCCTTCTGTTTATAAAGGCGATATGTTTGAGATGATTTATAAATTGCATAAAGGCGACAGCGCTTCTTTCGCTTTGCGTATTGACTCTATGTTTGAGAGATATTATCATCAGCCTATTCCAAAATTTTTGGATGCGAAAGGATATATTATTTATCATGTTAAAATTGACAGTGTTTATTCTTCTGCAAAAGTCGATGAAATCGAAAAGAAAAATAAAGTCATGCAGGAAGCTTTTATGGAAAAAGCAAGGTTGGCCGAAGACAGCACGATGAGCAAATATATTGCCGACAATAAAATTACTGTGAAACCAACTGAAAGCGGTTTATATATTGTGATTAAAGAAAAAGGAAAAGGCGCCAAAGTTAAAGCTGGCGATAATGTTGAGGTAAATTATAAAGGAATGCTTACTAATGGTCAGGTGTTTGATGCTTCTGATAAACATGAGCAGGCTTTTGTTTTTCAGGTTGGTTCACAAGGTATAGTTCCGGCATGGAGTGAAGGTATTACAGGCATGACAGTTGGGACGAAAGCAACTCTTGTTTGCCCTTCTAAATTAGGTTGGGGACCGCAGGGTTCAGGGCCGATTCCTCCTTTTGCCGTAACGGTTTTTGAAATTGAGGTAATCGGTATAAAAGCAGCGCCTCCCGCAGGACCAACAACTCCAGGTAAATAAAAATAATTAATAAAAACTGAACATGAAAAAAATAATTTTAGCAGCGTTGGTGGTTTCTTCGCTTGTTTCATGTAAAACAAAGAAAGATACCGCGCAAACAACAACTAAAGCAGCACCAAAAAAAGAACAAAAACTTTCTCAAATGGACAAAGATTTTTTAAGCAAGCAGGCCGACGGGCTTTATGCAAAAATGAGCACCAACCGTGGTGATATTTATTTGCAACTGGAATTTGAAAAAACACCAATGACCGTTGGTAATTTTGTGGGATTAGCTGAAGGAAAAGTAAAAAATACAGCTAAAGCAGAAGGAGTTCCTTTTTATGACGGATTAAAATTTCATCGCGTAATTCCAAACTTTATGATCCAAGGTGGAGATCCTGCCGGTAACGGTTCAGGCGGCCCCGGTTACAAATTCATGGATGAGTTTGATACAACTTTAAAACACACCGGCCCGGGAATTTTCTCGATGGCAAACGCAGGCCCCGGTACAAACGGAAGCCAGTTTTTTATTACGCATGTAAAAACTCCTTGGTTAGATGGTAAACATACCGTTTTTGGCCATGTAGTAGAAGGACAAAATGTTGTGGATGCCGTTCAACAAGGCGATACACTTAAATCCGTAATTATTTTACGTAAGGGAAAAAAAGCAGAAGATTTTGACGGTGTTAAAGTTTTTGTAAGTGAACAGGCAGGTTTTGCAAAAAAACAGGAAGAAAAAGTAAAAGCTGCCAAAGAAACTTTTAAAACAGAAATGCTTGCTAAATTTCCCAATGCTAAAATGACCAATACCGGGTTAATGTACATAATGGAAAAAGAAGGAGACGGAGCTCAGCCTGTGGCCGGTAAAACCGTTAAGGTACATTACACAGGCTATTTTTTAGACGGAAAGGTGTTTGACTCTTCAATAAATTCAGGGCAGCCTATTGAATTTCCCTTAGGGCAAGGATATGTGATTCCGGGTTGGGATGAAGGTATTGCGTTGATTAAAAAAGGCGGTAAGGCTAAATTAATTATCCCTTACTATCTTGCTTATGGAGAAAACGGAAGGCCTCCGATGATTCCTCCAAAATCTCCTCTGGTTTTTGATGTTGAACTCATAGATATCAAATAATGTTAAAGAGCCCGCATATAATCCTGTTTATTGCGGGCTTTTTTTTTCTTTTTAATTCCTGCAAAAAACAAAATATGTGCGACTGCTTCAAGCCGCGCGGAGAAACCGTTATTGAAACGCGTACAGTTTCTAATTTTAATACCTTGAGAGCTTACGATAAAATTGATGTTTATTTTACTCAGGATTCTACTATTACAAGCCCAGTAATAAAAGTAGTAACGGGTAAGCACCTTGTATCAAGTGTCATCACAGAGGTAAGCGAGGGTGAATTAAAAATTCAAAACACAAACCGATGTAATTTTGTACGTGGTTCGCATAATGATGTAACTGTTTACGTTACTGCCCCTTATGTAAAGTATTTTATACAGGACGGTGTGGGCAATATTTTTGGCACAAATACTGTAATACAGGATAGTGTGGATTGCAATATCAGAAATTCGGGGGATATTCATCTGGATGTAAAAACACGCAGCGTGGTAGGGCATATGCACGGTATAGGCGATTTGTATGTGAGCGGAACTGCCAATAGTTTTTTTACCAATACTGTGGGACAAGGTTTTATATATGCACAGAATTTTAAAGCTTCGTACGGGTTTATTTACTATAAATCAAACGGGGAAGCGCGTGTAAATATTACCGGTCAGCTGGATGGAGAAATCGCGAGTACGGGCAATTTATACTATACTTCTAATCCGCCTCTTGTAAATGTAAAAATTACCGGCAGCGGAAAACTGATTAAATTTTGAAATCAATTCATATATTATTAAAGTGTCATGCAGAGTCCCTGAAAGGGTGCGGCTCACGAAGTACCCTGCTGTTTATTTTACTGGCAGTTTCTTTTTCTTTGGCAGCGCAGGACAAAAAAAAAACCGATGAGGAAGATTACGTAAGTTCAAACCAATTGCGTTATGAAGATTGGGTATATAAGCCCAATATTAAAAGTGTTCTATTACATGAAATTTCCTGGGAGTTATCGCCGCCCTT
>Ga0210400_10000695_pt1 | contig 35854 bp, 25 predicted proteins | sample IncBWH26MmetaG_FD_155456 | JGI IMG/M metagenome (GOLD analysis project Ga0210400, IMG submission 155456) | Forest soil microbial communities from Barre Woods Harvard Forest LTER site, Petersham, Massachusetts, United States - Inc-BW-H-26-M | ecosystem: Environmental > Terrestrial > Soil >... | reverse complement strand
ACACTGAAGATTGCGTTTTCTACGACCCCAGCAAGGGAGTCTATCGTGGCCGTGACGAAATCGACCGCATCGCGGGCGCGATCAAAGCTACTCACCCTGAATTCCGATATCAGCCAATTACCGAGCCCGCGGAATCGGGCAATGGCGGGCTGGTCCGCTGGGTATCAGGCCGTCCGGGTGAGGCGCCAGCTTACGCTGGTACTGATTTCATCATTGCCGAGGGCGGCCGGATTGCCGCCGTTTATCTCTTTTTCGACAAGCTACCGTGAGCTGGATTCTGCCGTGCGACGTCCTATGCGTAGGATTGGCAAACGGCGGGAGGAATATTTCGCGGTCGCTCAAGCTGCTTTGCTTGAAGCGAAACATCGGAAATCTATCGGCAATCCAGGAGAAAGGCGGCTATCTCCTTAGGCAACGGGGAAACGAGCTGTTTGTTGGCAACCCGGAAGTAATCCAGAAACGGGGTTCTAGGAAGCGAGTGAAGAGGTGCGGACAAGTCCTCGGAAACTCGGAAATAGTTGCCAGCACTGACGAGTCCGTGCGCGAAGTTGCAGTTTTTTTGCTGAACATTTGCTGAACAATAGACTGTAAATGAGAGATTCCGGCACAACTGGGAAGGTCGTAACGCTAACAAAACAAACGAAAATTGGTCCGTGCGAACAGGTCAGGGTGAATTAGCAAACCACCGCTGGCCGTGACAGTGTGGGACTCTAGGGCAGCGTTCTAACCAACTGAACTACGTCCCCAACCGTGGAATCAACGACTTAGCGTAAAACCTTGCAAAATATGGGTTTGCAAGATTTGCATACAGCGCACTGGCTGCCTCGAGTGCTCCTGACCGCAAGCTCTCCTGGCAAAACCTCCTGTAAATCTCCTGTAAAAATCAGTGCGCTCATGCGAGATTCATACTAGCACAGACAAGGGCGAGAGGCGAACCAGAATTCCTCCCCATGCCTCCGATGGTCGATGGAGACCGCAACGAATCGAAGCAGCCGATTCGTAATCCAAATTCCGCCCAACGTAAGAAAACGGAACCTAACTCCACCAGCTCCAGTGTTTGGACGTACTACGAGGCAACATCACGAGTCGGCCACTGGCAGTTTTGACAGTGGCGTGACTTTCCCCCTGCTCGTTAAGCTGCATGCAATATGGGTATGGAATGGTCTTTCCGACTCATGTTTTTAGGGCTTTTAGGAGTCGGTCTCATTGGGATGTTCGTGTGCCGCAAGTGGCCAATTCTGGGTGTATTGATTCTGCCGCTGATAGCGTGGGGCGGTATGACACTGATGACGGAACTCAATCACCTTCACGAAAACGAAGTAATCACGGCTAAAGCGGGCATGAACCTCAGGTACATCATTTTGTTCTATCTTGTGACTGCCACCAGCACGGTCTTTGTCGTGATTGGTGTTTTGCAAGGATGGAGACACAGAAAATTAGGTGTTTACCCCCGCTAGTACGCTTTCCGAACACTCGAACCGCTTAAACGGCCTTCCTTGCCTAAGAACGGCCACTGCCAGTCCGTTTGGAATGGCCGGCCAGTGTACGTTCACCTGTTACTTTTAGCAGTACAATTTTCAGAGAACATATTGTTCGATCTCAGGTGCTAATGCGGCGGCAGGGATTCTGCCAGGGACCATCTCATCTATGCCCCTAGGAGGCTTGACGGCGATTGCCACGGTCTTGGCGCCGGCGCGAAAATGTGCAGCAAGGAGGACTCATGAAAAGAGTTTGGCTGTGGGTTGGATTGGTTTCGGTGTTTGCGGGGCCCGCCTCGGCCCAGAAGAAGGAGCAGGAACGGGTCGAAAATGCGGGAACGGTGATGCAGGAAATCGTGAACGCTCCAGATAGCATCCCGCAAAGCGTACTGGACAAGGCAGACTGCGTGGTGGTCCTGCCGTCGGTGGTGAAATTCGCCATCGGAATCGGTGGGAGCTACGGACGCGGAGTCATGACGTGCCGCGGGGGGAGCAACTTTAAGGGCAAGTGGGGCACTCCGACCATGATGGCGCTCGAGGGCGGCAGCGCCGGATTGCAACTGGGCGGCCAGGCGACGGACTTCGTCTTGCTGCTGATGAGCCCTAAGTCTGCCTCAAGCATCCTCAGCAGCAAGGTCAAGCTTGGCGGAGATGCATCTGCTGCCGCAGGTCCCGTGGGGCGACAGGCTTCGGCCGAGACCGATGTAGCGATGAAAGCGGAAATACTAAGTTATTCGCGTGCTCGAGGGCTGTTCGCAGGAGTGTCTCTGCAAGGTTCAACGCTCCGTCCGGACAACGACGCGAACAAGAACCTGTACGGCTCGAAGATAGATGCGAAAGATATTGTACTCAAAGGCGCCGTGCCAGCACCTTCGTGTGCAACGAAATTGCTCGCAACGCTGGACAAAGCATCGCCGACAAACAAATCGACGAGCTAGCTCGTCGGGCTACCTCCGAGATTTTGTGCATTCTGATCGATCTCCTGGTCCCGAACCACAAAGAACAAATGCAGCTGTTACTAGCAATCTAGTTTGGTCTGCCCAGCCAGGAATACTGCCAGCCGACTGCGATATCATGATAATTACCGCCGACCCGAGCGATAGCGGCATAGCTATAGCTAAACTTCAGCGATTGATTTTTGTAAAGAGGCACGGAGGCGGTGACGCCTATTTTGGAATTTCCTATGCGTGTTCCCAATGACTTAACTCCGTTAAAATTCGTTGATCCCCCATAGAAATAGTTTGCGTCGGCTGAAAGCCACAGTCGCGGTCTTATGTCGTAACTCAGATGCGCTTGCAACGCGCCCAGTGAATTTTGCAATTGAGTATTCTTTCCTGGAAAAAACGCGTTATGCGAAAAATATTCGTGGTTTTCAGTGAAAAACCACACGCCGCCATAAGTGTCAAGAATCCAGTGACCCCATCGTCGCGACAAGCCAAGCTCCGGTTTGAAACCCCATCGATTCGTCCCAATGTTGACGAGCAACATCGGGTCATATTGACCGGTCGGAGCTATGATCGTCATACTTACACCAACAATTAGCTTTTGTTTCCACGGAATAAAATCCCCGACGTCCATAGCCGGACCGCCGTGAAGATTGACTGAAAATCGGAACGCCGAGTCAACCAGTCCTGAACGGTAGACCTTGGTTGGGACGCCTTCAACATTTGCCCGGAAATTCCCAACCGTGTACGGCAGCGACGCGGTCACGTTCGCTGATCTTCCAAAGAAGCTGAACGTATGGAAATAGCTGAAGATAAAGCTATCGAGCGTTCCACCCGCATCGTTGACAGGAAGTGTTGGGTTTATAACGATACCTCCTCGTTGGAATGAGTAGGTGAGAACCACCGCATTGGAATGAATGGGTGTAATTGTGTATGCTCGGGGGCTTAGGTCCTGTGCTCGGCATGTAACGCAAACAAACACTATCAACGTAAAACAGCGAGCGAAGGTCGTCAGTGAAACAAACGGCACCATCGACGTCGATCGTGTCTGTCGAACATGCGTCACGGTCGTTTCAGTTTTAGCCGGGAGCACTACACAGACATGGTTCTCCCTCTCGTCTCAGAAGGACCAGCCAATCGAGGAAGTGACTCCCAATTCGTTATTCTTTGCAGTAGCGGGCGGGCGGCTGTCGTAGTTGTCCCAGAATCCCAGCTTCAGATAGAAGTTGTTTATCAGCCTGATATTGAGAGAGTTGTTGATCATCGCGCGGATCCGACCACTATCGGACAAACCAGGGAAAAGAAATGCCTGCACATGAACCTCGCCAAATTTGAAGCGATAGGCATCGTAAACGACCCCGACGAGTCCCTCTGCATTCGAATCGCTTGGCCGACGGGAGACAGTGCGGAAGGATTCCCAGGCATAAACGGTGCCTGCAATCCAGCGAAGATCCCCGGTGTTTGTGCGAATCCAGTAACGACCATAACCTCCGCCGAGTGTTGCTCTTAATTGAAGATCCTGCTGCGTACTGTGTAAGTAGTCATTCAACAGCCCGACGTACGAATTGTGACTTAAGAACCGCTCAATCGCGATCGTTACATCGGTGCGGTTTGTCCGGGAAGCGCCCGTTTGGCCGCTGAACGAGTTGGAAAGCGCCGCTCCTGTTATCCAGTTGGGGGCCACATATCTGACTCTAGCGTCGTTATTGATGGTGGTCTGGCTGTTTCCGCTTGTGAAGCTGTATCCGGCGTCGATGCTTCCCGAGAGCTGATGCCAAAAGTTTTCCTTCTGGCCGGAAATCTCAGCCACACTGGACGCGGGGACTCGCGTGGTCCCGCTCGTATTTTGGACGGAAAAATCTTCACTTCTTAACTCGTCAGAAGATTCTCGCTTGATCTTGCCGGTCACATGGACTCCGTTGATGAGCGTTATCTGATACACGGCTGAACTCTCGACCCGTTGCACCTGGGCCCAGTCCACTCCGATATTATCCGCAACGTAATCCGTCTTGACGTACAGGACACCATTTTGGAGACTCTTTACTTCTCCAGTGAAACGATCTCCATTCGTCATCATCACAAGATCTTTTCTCATCGACTTGGCGTGAACGGGCAAGGAGTACAGAAATGAGAGGCCCCCGACGATAAGGAATTCGGGAATTGAGAAAGCTCTCCGAACAGGGGATTTCATACGTATTCTCCCGTACCACAGCTAGATAATCGTCCCGACGTGCGCTAACGCCCTGCGGCGGCGCCCGCCTGAGGTGGTGAATCCTCCCTTAGTACCGGCCGCTCGTGTTCAAAATTCAAAAATTGTTTCGGGTCTAGCCCTACGGAGAGACCAATGAGTCTGGCCACGACACCCGTCCAGCCGGTCTGATGGCTCGCGCCAATACCAGCGCCGTTATCGCCGTGGAAGTATTCATAAAAGAGAATTAGGTCCCGCCAGTAGGGATCGGATTGGAATTTGACTTCCCCGCCGTAAACGGGCCGGTACCCGCCCCTCTGCGGGTCCTTCAGAAAAATGGAATACAGCCTGCGGCTCAGTTCCGCAGACACGTCGAAAAGAGTCAGCATCTTGCCAGACCCGGTGGGGCACTCGATCTTGAAATCATCTCCGTAATACAAATAGAAGTGCAACAATCCACGGAGGATCAGGACATTTATTGGAAACCAAACAGGTCCGCGCCAGTTGGAGTTTCCGCCAAAGAGCCCTGTTTCCGACTCGGCGGGCTGATAGCCGACGCTGAATTCACGGCCCTCTGCACGAAGCACGTAGGGACGATCCTTGTGGAATCTGGAAATGGAGCGAATCCCGTAAGGGCCGAAGAATTCGGATTCGTCCAGCATATAGTGGAGAATGCGGCGGAGCTTGCTTTCATTTAACGCCGACATAATGGCGCGACCTTTGTAACCGGCCTTGGGTGGAGAAACGTTGGCAACAAGGCGAGGATTGCGTTCGAGGAATCGCCTGACGCGATTGGTGAACTCAGGGAATTTCTCAAGTATGTCCGGATAAATAACGGTGGTTGCACAAAAGGGTAACAGCCCGACCAAGGAGCGCACTTTCATGCGCATCGCACGCCCGTCAGGTAGACGAAGGACATCATAGAAAAACCCGTCAGTTTCATCCCACAGGGAGTCTTCATGTTCGCCAATGCGATCCATAGCGCTGGCGACCCAAAGGTAGTGCTCACAGAACTTCAGAGCAACGTCACAGTAGGCGTCGTCATACCGGGCTAATTCGAGGGCCATTTCCATCATGTTTTGGCAAAAGAAAGCGACCCATGCGGTACCATCAGCCTGCTCCAGGCTGCCGCCGTGAGGAAGCGTTGCGCTGCGGTCGAACACACCGATGTTGTCGAGGCCGAGAAAACCACCTTCAAAAACATTTTTTCCGGACGGATCTTTGCGGTTCACCCACCAGGAGAAATTGAATACCAGTTTATCGAACGAGCGCTTGAGGAATTCCAAGTCACCACGGCCTTGTTGCTCCCGCTCCATGTTGTAGAGATAGAGGGCCGCGAACGCATGCACCGGCGGATTGACATCGCCAAAATTCCACTCGTACGCAGGAATCTGGCCGCTTGGATGAAGGTACATACCGTCAAACATCAGCTGAAGCTGGTGTTTGGCAAATTCGGTGTCAAGAATGGCAAACGCAATGGTGTGAAAGGCAAGGTCCCAAGCCGCGTACCAGGGGTATTCCCACTTGTCCGGCATCGAAATCACGTCGTCGTTCAGCATGTGGACCCATTGCCGGTTGCGTGCAGCAGTGTTTTTGCCGCCGGTGGCTGGGTCGGCATCGTGCTCTCGTAGCCAGAATTGCAGGTCAAAAAAGTAGTACTGCTTGGTCCACAGCATGCCGGCAAGTGCCTGACGCATCACGTTTTTGCGATCTTCATCGAGGGCAGCAGGCGTAATGCCGGCGTAGAATTCATCGCATTCCTGCCGGCGTTGAGTCATAGCCCGCGGGAAATCACTTTGGAAAAACTGGGAGCGTTCGGCTGATTTAGCGGACGCTGCAACCTTGCTGTCATCTGTCAGTCGCAGGCGCACCGAACGGCTTTTTCCTGGCTCAATTGTCAGATGGTAGAGTGCAGAGCATTTGGTACCGGTCAGCTGTGCATTTACGGCATCCTGCTGATCATGGACGACAAAGTCGTTGATCCCATCTTTTACAAAACGTGCTGTGTTCGGGCGATTCCAGAGTCGCTGAGTATTCGTTTCATTCTCCGTGAAGAGCAGTGGCACCTCGCGATCCATGAGGAAATAGCGGTCACCAAGCTCAGGGTGGCGGGCTACAACGGAGACAACGCCACTGTCTGACTTCACCACTGCCATGCTGGGCTTGGCTTCAGTAGGCCACCAGCTCCACGTGTTACGAAACCAAAGTGTTGGAAGAATGTCCAACGATGCCGCATCGGGACCACGATTCCAGGCGGTGATTTCGATGAGAATATCTTCGGGTCCGCGCTTCGCATACTCTACGAAGACGTCAAAATACCGGTCGTCATTAAACACGCCTGTATCAAGAAGTTCGTATTCCATTTCCAGACGTGAGCGATTTTTGTTCGTTGTAATCAGTTCGAGATAGGGATAGGCGCGGTGCGGATACTTGTAGAGATACTTCATGTAAGAGTGTGTGGGAGAACTGTCCAAATAAAAGTAGTACTCCTTTACGTCCTCCCCGTGATTTCCTTCGCTGTTCGTCAGACCAAACAAGCGCTCCTTCAATATGGGATCCGCGCCATTCCACAAGGCGATGGCAAAACAGAGCTTTTGCTTATCATCTGAGATTCCGGCGAGACCGTCCTCGCCCCAATGATAAGCGCGGGAACGGGCTTGGTCGTGCGAGAAATAATCCCACGCCGAACCATCAGCGCTATAGTCCTCTCGCACGGTTCCCCATTGCCGCTCGCTCAGGTAGGGCCCCCACTTCTTCCACGGGGCGAGTCCTTGTGAGGCTTGACGCAGCCTCGCGCTCTCCGATTGGTTTGCAATGGCCATGACGCACCTTCCTTTCTTCCTGTGCTGGGGCTGTAAAAGCGCCACAGGTTCCAGCGACGGAACTGACCATGTCCGCCGCCGTTCGGTCGCAACTTCCTCTTAGGACCATTTTCCAGAGCTTCTTTCGCTCTTTTGCGTTCTTCTTCTCGCTCTGCAACCAGCTTGTACGCGATGTAGTACTTGTAGATGCTCGCGACGTAGGTGACCGTCTCCATTCCAATCCTTGCTGCCGCAACCAACTCCACGTTGTCGATCCACACATTTGGATTGAGGCCCTTCTTGGCCGCTTCTTCTCGCAGAGAATGAATCCGTCCTGGACCGGCGTTGTAAGCAGCGAACGCGAACAGGATTTTGTTCGTGTCGTCCATTGGGTAAAATACTTATCCATCATTGACCTCATATTGTCCCTCGACGGCCTATCGGAGTGCGTAGGTCAGTGTGGTAACTTTACGAGGGACTTCGCCACCCACACCATGCTGAACACGATTGTCTGGCCTTGCGTGCGAACACGGGCGCCAAATTCCGGTTCATATCGCGCCAAGAACGTTAGCCGCGGTTTGGGAATGTATATGTTGAATTCAGGGCCAAGTGCGAAGACGCGATCCTTAAAGCCGCGTAGGGCCGGAGGAATGTCTGAACCGCTATCGCCAGTGACTTTGAATTGAGCGTATCCTGCGATACCCAGGTTCATGATCATCGGGATGGGTCCGCTAACCTTCTTGTAAAAGGTTCGCCCCAAGCCGCCTTCGACCGTCCCGAGATCACCCACTTGGATATTGGTGCCACTCTTGTCTGTGTGAAACTCGAGTCCGAAATTCGCCGCCGCATTCCAGAGTCTCTTCTGATCCAGATAAACCGTGCTGCCAATTGTGAGTTCGTTGCCCCAAATGCCCAGGCCGGTGTTATCGGTTCCGCCCTGCGAGAATCTGCCGGTAGGAATGTAGAGGTTGTAGCCCGCAGTAATATCGGCACGCTTAAAGTGCCAACCGAGGGAAGCGCCGACGAACATATCGGTATAGGCGAAGCCGGTGTTCACATTGAGCGAATTCAACTGGATGCGGTTCTGGATGAAGGGAAAGGCGGCACTCGCACCGAGGTTCGCTCCGAGCAATTTATAGTTCGTCACAACACTTAGCAGAATGAGCTCAGCCGTGGAGGTCAAACTACCTGGCAGGTTGATTTCGCGGCCGGAGTTGCCTTTGATTGTACTTGTGGGGTAGACCCAGACGATATTTCCTACGTATAGACCGGGTGGGGCTTGTGTTCCACTCTCCATCCCAAAGAAGCCGGGAATGTGGTCACCCTTGTATTGTGCTTGGCTGCCGAGCGGAACTATAAGTAGTACGAGTATCAAGCAGCACAAGCTTAGATACCGCAATGAAGGATTCCCCGCGCGATCTCGTTTTGTGAAACTCATCTTATCGCTTAAAGAATTGAACTCGGTTTGAACTCTAGATGCGAAGCTGAGCCGTCAATCTTAACTACGGGTAAGTCACGACCTGATAGACGAGCTGGCTGCCCTGATAGTAGGGACGGTAGTAGACGCTGCTACAGTGGTAGATCATCGCTCCACCCGTAGCGATTGTCTCGCATCCCCCCGGCAGCGCGGGTACGACCGCACCTACGGCCGGAGCTTGGACAACTACGGTTGTATTGGAAGAAGAGTGCGCGGCCGAAGCAACGACGGCCGTCGTTGCAACTCCTACCGCAGCACCCGCGGCAAAGGAGCCCCAGTTCCAGTTATCGTCGTTATGGTAGCCGCAGTTATAACAACCGCCATGCACATTCACGTTCACGTTTCGGTTTACGTTAACGTTTTGATTTACGTTTACATTGCGGTTGATATTAGTATTGTTGCTCAAATTGCGGTTTACATTCGTCGAGCGGTTTTGCACATTCACTCGCTGTCCACCGCCGCGCCGTCCAACTTGCGCCAAGGCGCTCGAGGGCATTAAGCAGATACAGAGGGCCAAAGCCATGAACAGTTTCATTTCACCTACCTCCTTTCGGTGTCAACATCTCGATCTGGTGCGCGTCAGCGGGTTTCGCAAAAGTGAATTCATCCGCAGAGATCGTCGGATTTAAGTTCCAATCCAGGAACTGCACAATTGTCCTCGGCTTGCCTTCCAGTTTTTTATTCACGGACTCTGCACGCACGATACGTGGCGCTTCGCCTCCTAGAACCCACAGCTGCCAGTCGACATCGGATGATGTAAAGGCCAATTGATGCACATCTTGGTCGTAAATTTTCACCCGCCCAATGACATAGCCTGTAATCAAGTCCTTCGACACTAATTCGTAGAAATTGCTGCTCAAGAACGGCCCTACCGGCATATCGATGCCCTTTGCTTTAATGTCGGTGAGATTGTCATCGATCGTAGCTTTTGCAGGCATTGTCGTGTAAAGCTTCACGTCTGGGGAGTACATTGTGATTGAGCCGTTGGTGCCGTAAAAATCAACCCGTTCGCCACGCCCTTTGAAGATCAGATGAGCCTTGTCGGGACGCTGAACAGTAATTTCGGTTGTGTGGAAGAACGTCACGATTTGTCCATTGGTTGCGAGTTGTTCCTCACTCACCAACGCTTTGAACGAGAAGGTCTGAGCCTGCTCGATTGGTTGCGCCGCCGCCTTCAGCACATCCAGCGCCAAAGGATCCACGTCCTTGGTTTCTGTTGATTTCGATCTGGCACCAGGTTTGTCCTGGGCAAACGAACACGCGGCTAGCGTGCAGAGTACGAGCAATACAATCGCATATCGAATTCGATACATATTTAACTCCTTGTGAAATATCCTGATTACTAACCTCCGTTTGTCACGGCCCGCTTCGAGAGGTGGACTTGTCAAGGGTCAACGCCCGTTTTTCACTCAGTTCTTTCGCCCGCAGGTTCTGGCGTCCGGCTCTGTCCCTTCTTAGAACAGACACCACGAAATCCGCTGCGTCCGTTACGGCATCCTTACGGTGAGCCGTTTGCCGCTGCTCGCGAATCATCACGCAGCGAAAGCCGAGGTGGTTTGTGCCTGTACTGATTTCGCCCCGCGCGTCCTCGTGATGTAGCGGGAACAATATTGGTCCGTGCGCAGATAGGAACCGCCGCGATGAACTTTCTTCGGTTGATCAGGCTCGGACGGATCAAAGGAAGTTAGCGGGCCCTGCGGGTTACGTGCGACTCCCCCAATCGAGGCAAGCTGGCGGTAGTAGTCGGGACGGTGCAAATCGCTCGTCCACTGTGAGACGTTTCCGGCCATGTCGTATAAGCCGTACGGATTCGGCGCATAATGCGCTACGGGGGAGATGCCGACAAATCCATCTGCACCAGTGTCCTTGTCGGGAAAATTCCCCTGGTAGGTATTAGCCATCCATTTCCCCTACAATTCCCCTACAACGATGTCGCGCCTTTTCTGAACGTCACACCCATGAATAGCCCTTGCAAACGAGGCGATCTCCACGCGTAGGCCCGAATCGGCGTGGTCCCACTTCAGTACCGCTAACCCTCGGCAATAGTGTCATCGTTCACTCCTTTGCAGATGCAAATCATGGTGGGTCTGGCATCCCGGGTTTCCTCAAAATGCAAGTTTTATGAGTCGATCGATGATTTGATCCAGCGGCACCATAGTGAGCGTGAGCGGCAAGAAGGGAAAAATGAGGATCAAGGCCAACCGTACCACTGTCCCCCTACCAATCGGCACAAGACGCATCTCGCTAACCACGCTGAAGACATTCCCCAGGTCCGCTAAAGACTGAATGTCGGATGTCCCGAGCAAAGGTTCACCCTTTGCACCGCGCTCTTGGATCCACTTGCGATGGAAATCCTCGACATAGTGGCTGGCCAAGGTGCCGTACTCTCGCTTCGCCTTTCGTCCTGCCCACGACAGCCGCACCAAGAAAAAGCAGAGTGGCGTAAGCACGACTAACATGAGGAATCCCACGGCGCCGACGATTTCCATCTTGAAGGCCGGCAATTTCGCTCCCGCGTATAAAATCTGATTGCCGATCATCCCAGAGAGGAGAATTGTCTGGGCGAATAGCACGGGCGCAAACGCAAACACACTGCCAGCAAGGAAACCAAGACCGCCAGCACGGTCCGGATGGAACAGGTTGAAATGCAAGGGCAGCGCCTTCACGTGCCAAAGGAAGCGGTACCAAACAAACAGCCGGAAATACCAGCGTAGAAGGATGAATCGAAGGATTGGCAGGCTAACAAAGGCGTACCAATATCCAGCAGGTGTCAAGTTCTGCTCACTGCTAGTGTTGGAGGCAAACCAAGTGGAGACAACAGACATGCCGTTCTGGGTCCACGCCCAATGCCCGATGATGACGGCCCCAAGGAACAGGATGACTTCAGGAACCGCGGAACTCTGAAGGCGCTTGGCTGAGGCAATCAGATCGTCAAATCCTGCCCGGTCTTGCGGCAGAACAATTCCCCGATTCAGGAATTCGCGAACGATGGCGCTGATGCGTTGGTAGACGATCAACTCCGCAGCAATCAGCAGCGGAAGCGCGACCGCGAAGCGTGTGTAAACTCCCAGATCGAGCAAAAAAGGGACGGCTACTCCATGGAGAGCGTGCCCGGCGAATAGTGTGAGCACCAACAAGGGCATCCAGCAGAGGAGCGATATGAATGCTACTCGTCTGGGGACAAGTTCGAGGGCAGGCCGCGCGAGCTTGGTCCGAAGGTAGAGCTGATAGAGCGGTCCTCCAAGGACCAGGGTGAAGTCTGTGCCCTCCCCACTAACGTGGTCAGTCACGCTTGCGTTCAGGAGTTCTGCCCGCCGCATTTCGACAATCCTCAAGAACCTCAGGTGGAACCCATCTTCACCTATTAGCGTTACTCATTACTTGGTCCCTGCCCTAATTCGTCCTGTCCGGCATTTACGTCATCTCAATCCCAACCCGCTTGTCGATGCGCCCTGGGTCACGCCGTTCCAATCGAATCTAGCAAACGTGAGTGGTCTCAAACACTGTTAGATATGACAGGTGATACGCCCTCCGGAGCCGATGCCATCGGAAAGGCAGTCTTCCACCCTCCACGTTCATCTGTCAGGTCTGACAGTGGTCGATAAATTCGACGACGTACGATAATCAATTGGGCTTCCTTGACTCGAACTTCCGGCGATTCGCTGGCTGAATTGATGAGCCAGGAGAGAGACCAACAGTTATGAACAGAACAGGTGTTGCCACCTCCGGGCGCTTACTGCCGCGCCACTGCGACGTGGTACTTGCGCTCGAGATGTTCCTCTGCCGCCGGTTCCTCTTTGCCCAGTTCCACCAGGACCGAATTCAACGATCCCCCGGTGAAGATGTTGCTGCTGTAGTCGTCGGCGACCGGCAGCCCGTGGTCCGAGCCGACGTCGATGGTCTCGGTGGAGAAGGCGAAGGGAACCGTCTTCTCGATTCGCCCATTCGCGACGGCTTTGCCGTCGACCGAGATCGTCATTGTGCCACCCTTGCCCAAACCACCGCCGTCATAGTCGAAGTGGAAGCGCACCGCGTGCTTCCCGACAGCCAGCTTCTCCGCTGCTTCCACCGTGTAGAGCGTCCCGAACCAGTTGTAGCAAAACTTGGGCTTGCCGCTTTTGAGATAGAAGCTCACACCGGCTGAGCCGCCGCCGTAGGCGAGAATCACTCCATCCGCCTTGCCTTCGGGTGAGTCGATGTCGGCTGTCACGGAGAACGTAGTTTCCTTCAAGTTCGGCGCGCAGCCCTCATAGAGCCGCATGCCGCTGTACAGCTTCATGGACTTGCGTCCGACCAGCAGATCGGGCCGGCCGGCGATGGCGGCATTAGCACGTTCGAACGAGCGATCGTCGAGCGGGAAGACTTGGTATTTGGCTGCCTCCACCAGAAACAAGCCCTTCAGTTCCGCGAGCTTCTCCGGATATTTGCCCGCAAGATCCTCTGCCTGGCTGAAATCCTTGCGTGTGTCGTACAGCTCCCACACGTCGTCCTTGAACGGAAGCATCTTGATCTGCCCTGTCAGCCAGGGCGTGCGGTGCTTGGTGACCGCCGTCCAACCCTCGTGGTAGATGCCGCGATTCCCGAACATCTCGAAGTACTGAATGGTCCGCCGGCTGGGGGCCTTGGCATCGTCGAATGTATACGCCATGCTGACGCCCTCGATCAGGCGCTGCGGCACGCCATTCACCATGACCGGCTCGGGAAGACCAATCACCTCCAGCAACGTAGGCGTGATGTCGATCAGATGATGCCACTGGCTGCGGATCTCACCTCTGGCCTTGATCCCCTTTGGCCAGTGAAGGATCAGGCCATTGCGCGTGCCGCCGTAGTGTGACGCCACTTGCTTAGTCCACTGGAAGGGGCAGTTGCCAGCATGGGCGAAACCCACAGGAATGTGAGGTTCGGTTGTGACCGCGCCGATCTCGTCCAAACGTGCCTTGATCTGTTCAGTCGTTGGGTCCAAACCGTTGTAGTTCAGGACCGAATTGTACGTACCGACCAGGCTGCCCTCAGCGCTCATGCCGTTGTCGCCCAACTGATAGAAGAAGACTGTGTTCTGCATGACCCCCAGCTCTTCGAGCGCGTCCACTAGGCGGCCCACGTTCCAGTCCGCATGCTCGGCGAAGTCAGCGTAGTTCTCCATCAAACGCGCAGCGACCAGCTTCTCATCGGCCGTGAGCTGGTCCCAGGGCTTCACGCCTTCGGGCCTGCTAGCGAGCTTGGCATCAGGAGGTACCACTCCCGCTTTTTTCTGGCGCGCAAGAGTGTCCTCGCGAAGCTTGTCCCAGCCCATGTCGAATTTGCCCTTGTGTCGTCCACGGAATGCTTTCGGCACCTGGTGTGGCGCGTGGGTCGCGCCATACGCGACATACGCGAAGAAGGGCCTATCGGGCGTGCTCGTCTGCTGCTCCCGAATCCAGGCGATCACCTTGTCGGTCATGTCATCGCTGAGGTGATACCCCTCCTCGGGTGTACTAGGTGGGTCAACGCGGGTCGTGCCGTCGAACAAGACAGGCATGAACTGATCCATCTCACCGCCCAGGAAGCCGTAGAACTTCTCGAAACCCGAACCAGTGGGCCAGCGATCGTACGGGCCCGAGATACTCTGTTCCCAGGCCGGGGTCTCGTGGCTCTTACCGAAGTACCCGGTGTTGTAGCCGTTGAGCCGGAGGATTTCGCCGATCGTGGCGCAGGTGTTGGGGCGCATACCGGTAGCCCCAGGCCATGAGGTAGCGAATTCAGTGATGACGCCCATATTCACAGAGTGATGGTTGCGCCCGGTGAGCAACGCTGCGCGCGACGGCGAACACAGCGCGGTGGTGTGCATCTGGTTGTAGCGCAATCCGCCTTTCGCCAGACGGTCCGTGGTCGGCATGTCTACACAGCCACCAAAGGCGCTCGGGATGCCAAAGCCCATATCATCAATCAGCACGATCACGATATTTGGTGCACCGTCAGGAGCGCGCAGCATCGGCTGTGCCGGGGCGGAGGCCGCTCTGGCATCAAAGGGAACAGGGCCTCTATATGGTTGATCTGGAATGGGAAGAATCTCACGTCCTACTTTCGGATCTTGCGCCACGGTTATTTCCTCCTATCAGGACTTGCTGCTGGTAAAGGTGCCCCTACGCGGCACTGAGGGGCATTCGTGATTAGGTCACGGATGAGTGCTGCCCGAACCTGTCAAAAGTCGCAGTCTTCAGGCAAATGTCTCAATGAGTGTTGCATGGCCGCCGGTGCCCACGAGCATCCAGAACCGCGCAGGGCTTCTTAGCGAGTCGTCGGCCACTCTCCAGAAACTTAATGGAAGAAGGGGCTGCAAACCTCGCGCAGGAAGCCACCTGAAAAAAAAGGCCTACTTCACGCCGCCGCCCACCGCCTTTGCGATCACCTTCTCTTGCTGCCGTGCCTTCTCCAAGGCCTCGTCAATGCTGAAGCTCGCTGGCTTCTGGCGAGGCGGGAATTCCTGGAAGGTTTTTAGGTATGCTCCAACTACAGCCTGCGCCGGGATGAGTAAAAATGTACGGTCGGCCGCCCACTTGTCGTAGAACACGCTCGCATCCCTGTCCGCGCGCTCGAAGGGATCACTTCTCAGACTGAAAATCTTCGGCGCACGCAATGAGACAAACGGTTCCCGCCAGACATTCAGCCCATGGGCGCGCTGCTCCATGAAATGGACCTTCCAATGGCTTACGCGCAGCGCCATCAGGTCGCCATCGTCGCTCCAGTACAGAAAACCCTTCCGTGGGTTTTCTTTCGCCTCGCCTTTCAAGAAGGGCAGCAGGTTATAGCCGTCAATATGGACTTTGAACGTTTTCTTGCCTGCTTTGTGCCCCTTCTTTAATTTCTCGACGATGTCCGGCTCGCCTGCGGCTGCCAGTAGAGTCGGCAGCACATCGGTGTGCGAGAAGATTTCATTCGATACCGTTCCCGGTTTGGTTACGCCAGGCCAACGGATCAAAGTTGGAACCCGCCAGCCTCCTTCGTAGTTCGTGTCCTTTTCGCTGCGGAAGGGCGTCGAGCCGCCATCAGGCCAAGTCATCACCTCCGCGCCATTGTCCGTGGTGTACATCACGATCGTGTTATCGCCGATGCCGAGATCGTCGATTTTCTTCAGCAACTGCCCTACGTGTCCGTCGTGCTCAACCATTCCGTCGGGATAGAGTCCGAGTCCGGTGACGCCTACGGACTCTTTTTTCAGGTGTGTGAATACGTGCATTCGGGTGGAGTTAAACCACACGAAAAATGGCGTGTTGGCCTTGTGTGCCCGTTCGATAAAGTCGAGGCTTGACGCCAGGAACTCCTCATCCACCGTCTCCATTCGTTTGGTGTTCAACGGACCCGTGTTTTCGATCTTTTGAGTGCCATCAGGATTCGCCCAGCTATGGAGCACGCCACGAGGTCCGAACTTCTTCTTGAATTCCGGGTCCTTTGGATAGTCTGGATTTTCCGGTTCCTGCTCCGCGTTCAGGTGATAGAGATTGCCGAAAAACTCGTCGAATCCGTGTGCGGTCGGCAGAAACTCATCGCGGTCGCCGAGATGGTTCTTGCCGAATTGTCCAGTTGCATAGCCGATGGGCTTCAGAAGATCGGCGATAGTCGGGTCTTCCGGCTGCAAGCCGAGGTCGGCCCCAGGAAGCCCCACCTTGGTGAGTCCGGTACGGATCGGAGACTGGCCGGTTATGAAAGCAGCGCGGCCCGCCGTACAACTTTGTTGGCCGTACCAGTCGGTGAACATCGCACCTTCCTTGGCGAGGCGGTCGATGTTAGGGGTCTTGTACCCCATGATTCCGTGGTTGTACGCACTGATGTTGAACCAACCGATGTCATCGCCCATGATCAGCAGGATGTTAGGCTGCTTGGGCTTTTCCCTTATTTTGTCTGGCATGTTCGCGCGTCCTCCTCTTCGTCGCTCTTGGGGTCTAGTCCTGCTTCGCTACAACTGAACTGTTTGGGAACCTGCATGTTCGTTGGAATTGCGTTGTGGCCTGACAATCAGTCGGAAGCCGACGTGACAGGTCGAAGTGTCCACCGGCTGCGCCATGCGTGCCGCCGGACGGTAGCGCTCGCAATAATTTAGTGCGCACAAAAAAAACCCGCCCTTGATCACCTTGCGGGGGATCTTTATCGATGGCATATGCGGGTCATAACTCTGCTCGCGCTCTCCTCCTTTCGGGTTGAAGGTTGCACAGCAACTCTTGGTTGTGACATGACGGACGCTGTACCAATCGATCGTCCACTCCCATACGTTACCGATCATGTCGAACAGGCCGTAGCCGTTCGGCGGAAATTGCCCCACCGGCGCGGTTCGCTCATATCCGTCCGTTAGCAGGTTTTGCCACGGAAACTCACCCTGCCACGTATTTGCCATCTGAGTGCCGCCGGGGGCGAACTGTTCGCCCCATGCATAGGTTGCGCCATCGAGACCGCCTCGCGCGGCATACTCCCACTCGGCTTCGGTTGGTAGCTCTTTACCTGCCCATCTTGCGTAGGTTTCGACGTCTTCGAAAGCGAAATGGACTACGGGGTGCTTGAGCTGATCTCTGATCGAGCTGTTTGGCCCTTCAGGATGACGCCAGTTTGCACCACGCACGTAGGTCCACCAGTTGTAGTGATTTCGCAGGTCAACACGGCCAGCCGGTTTCTCAAACACGACTGACGCGGGCTCAAGCAGTGCCGGTTTGGCTCCTGGATAATCCTCCGGATTGGGAGGGCGTTCTGCTAGCGTGGCGTAACCTGTCGCCTCAACGAACGACTTAAACTGTTCATTCGTCACCGTATACTTATCAATCCAAAAACCCTCGACCGTAACTGAGTGGACGGGCGCTTCTTCCGCGTAGTGGTCATTCGATCCCATTAGAAAAGTTCCACCAGGGATCCGGACCATATCCCTACCCGGAGGAAGCAAAACGCTTGTTTGCGTACCTACGGCTCCTTGGTCGTGGTCCGGCGTCATTGCAGTCTCCCTAATGCGCGATTGCTAATTAAGATCGCGACGCTTTTCGCAGGGAACTGTCAGAAGTGACAGTAGGGTTAAGTCAGATAGGTCCTCTTCTCAGAATGTGGCCGGAGCAGCTAAACCACCTTCCGATAATCCCGTTAGAACGTAGCCGCTGGAGCGGCGGACGCTTCGCGTGCTATGCTCATCGCGTTATGGCGAAAAGTCGCACTCTTAACTGCGATTTTCGCTTTCCTCCGATTTTTGTAAGTCATGCAAAATCAACAGACTGCAGACGAAAAAAGATTCAATTCCCATAGCCAGTAGATTGGGGTCTGCCGTCAGCCCGCGTCCACCGCAACCGCCAGCGGCCACCTTCAAACGGTTTTATCGAACGTGAGCAGAAGACCTCGCCCACCTGCACGACTAGGTGAAAACTCGCGTCCGATAAACGCTAACGTTTCTCAGGCCCTGTCCGGTTCGCGTAAAACTACAACGAGGCAAGTTAGGCGCCTTCGGACATCTGAGGGCATCGGGATACATCGGATCCGGAATGGTTAGAAGGTAAGGCACTATTAGCGTTGCGAGCCTCACATTCCGCCAGCACTCCGGTCGGCGTGAATCTTTGCAACAATTTCGTCCCCAACCAAAGGACGAAGAGGTCGTCGAGATGACCGATGACCGGAATGAATGTTGGAATCAGTTGAATCGGGCTGAGGATATAGCCGAGTGCGCACGCAGCGACTAGTTTGGAGCGCACGGGCACACGACCATGCCTCAGCACTGTAGAGAACGTTTGAATTTGGCGAAAAACACACCTTGCGTTTCGCGTCCACTTCTGGGAGCGTTCGTGGAACCAAGCGTCAGTGATCGGTCTGGACCGCTCCAACATTGGAGGTTCACGTCTTACTCTGCATCATTGATGACGCACTCATGCTGTAGCGTGGCAGCCGCCCCAAAAGCGTAACCCCTGGCTCGCGATGCATCTCCGTACGAATTGGCTAAACATCCTGCGCAAGCGCGGTACCAACGCGCTTAGTAGATTCGGAATTGGCTCACTGGGTGTAACTGTCTTAACTTCCCCTTATAGAACAGCGCTATTCATTGTGCCTTTTCGATGTCCGGCAGCTTCCAAGTCTTGTCAAAGAACGGCTTATCTGGGTCGTACAAGCGGAAGCCTGCGAACCAACCCCTGCCCGGCGCGGTGTAAATCCAGTTCGATTGCTTGCCTGCCGGCGCCTTTGGGCCAAAGTGGATGTCAACCGAGCCGTCGGCATTCTTCTTCATCGTCTGGTTATACGAATCCAGGGTGACCACCGGCGATTCGCGGACGAAGGCGTTCGTGTGACTGTCGTAGGCAATCACCGACCAGTATTGCTTAGCCGGGACATTGGCAGGAACTCGCAGCATGTAGCCGTGCTCGCCACTCATCGGCTCTCCGCGGTGGTCTACGAACGCGATGATATACGCGATGCTCCCGCCTTGCCCCACCCTTTTGGGAAAACCGAATGCAGCAAAGTTGGACAGACCGCGTGCGTCCACGTCCAGGGCGTCGGCAGTTTCGTAGCTGAAGTTCGTCTTGACGCCCCTTGTGTCAGGAAGACACCAGTGTCCGTCCGCCCACCACTGCGCGCCAAAGGTCCTCATCCCTTCCACGAATGCGGCCAGCGTCTCCTGGGCCGCTGCCTTAAGGATTCCCTGGGTCGCTAACTCGGGTTTGAACTGCTTGCCCTTCTCGATGCCGATGCTCTTGAGCATGCCCATCGCGACCAGGTCACGAGGCCGCACTGGCTCTTCCTGGACCATACGGTCGAGGCTCTCGAAAAAGCTTTCGTCAAAACTCGCGACGCCATCAAAAGTCTTGCCATGGATGTCGATGAAGCGTTGCTCAGGCGGATTAGCCGCCTGCGCGTGGGGGTAGACTCGCAACTTCTTGACCAATGCAAGCGAAGCCGCGACGTCAGCTTGAGTTGAACCGGCTGGAATCGCCCGAATCAGCGAATAGCCGTTGTATGTCGGAAAGCGCACACTGATGAATCCGGTTGGCTCGGCACCGCTGAAACCTGGTGGCAACAGCAAGTACTTCGCCGCGTGAGCGTGGTTCTCATCTTCAGGGCCAATGCCGGCTGTAGTTACATCCCATGCGTCAATCAGCGAGCCTAGCAGCCCGGCGCCGAGCGTCTCCGGAACCTCAAGCACTACTGGCCCATCCTTCAAATTGAAGTTGAAATAGACATAGTTTGTTGAGGCATTGGGCGTGGTTACTTGAAATCGCCAGTCAGCAGGCTTGGAGAAGAAGCAGATGTCGTTGTACTTCGCTCCGACATCGCGGAAGTACGCCTGCCGCATGGCGTCTGTGTTGACGAGCGGCATCCCCCAGATGACGGCCTCGACTGCTCGCCGCTCAACAGCGCGACGAGCAAGGTCTTCGGGCGTAAAAGTTTGCGGGGTAGCCGATGCTGCCAACGCAACGCCAGTTTTGTTCATGGCTGTACCCCCTCGCTGGCCCGGCCTGAGACCACGTCATCAAGGCATGGATTACCGGGCGATTCGAGTCAAATCAGCGAGATTGTCGTGAAGTGGGGAGTTTTCGACTACTGTCAGTTCTAACAGCATGGAGGCGGGAAAGTCGAGATGATTTCTGCTCTTTGTCGGCCTAACTCATGTGGCCAGCTGGGCAGAAGGAACCCCTAATTCCTGCGGGTGCGCCGTTGGATTTCGTCCCCAAGCAGAAAAGCCATAAAAGGAATTGTCTCTTGATTCGGATTGCCCGACGAATTGGGTCAGAACTGTCAGTAGTGACAGCTCCGCTTAGGCCGCAGTTGCACAAGCCAAAAGAAACCAAAGATTCTCACGGGCTGAATCGGCGCCGAGACCTCACTCTTTCTGACATGGCTTCCGACTGGCCATCGACTCGACGCGTGATTCCGGAGCTACGAGTGCAGTGACAATGGAACGCAACGATCCACTCACCGAGCGTCGGATCTCGCAAGTCCGAACCCTTGTCCTGTTAACTGTGACAGTAGACCACGTTTCCCCCCCGCGTTAATGTAGCTGTTCAAAATCGGAACGAGGCACTGTCGGCTCATTTTCGAAACACGGGCGGACTCCGTAAAGGGAGGAATCAAGGTGGCCGCACAACCTACTCCACTCTCCGAACTCACCAAACAGTTCCCAGGCGGCTTCCCCACGCCCGAGACTGTGCAGCAGGCCTACGACGACTTGGACCTGAACCGCGCCATTCAGATGTATCGGATTTTCTATCCGACCGTATCTGGTGCCACCATTATCAGCGGCAGCGTCAAAGCCAGCGTGCAGCTGAAATGGCGCAAGTCTATCCCGGCCGACGATGGGAGTCACGCTTCAGGTCGAGAAACTGCATCCCGTAAAATCGATCATCTGAAGTCTATCGGCATCGATAAGTTATATATATGTATATATGCCGATTCCCGCGCATTCTGTCGAATAGGGGAGGGAATTGGCCGTGACAGTGCGGGATTCTAACCAACGAGAGGGCAGCGTTCTAACCAACTGAACTACGTCCCCAGCCGTGGAATCAACAACTTAGCCTAAAACCTTGCAAATAAGGGCTTTGCAAGATTCGCATACAGCGCACCGTTCGCCTCGGTTGCCCCTGACTGCAAGCTTTCCTGGCAAAACCTCCTGTAAATCTCCTGTAAAAATCAGTGCGCTTTTCGATGCTAGGCCCGATTATCTTCCGTGCATGGAGGCGTACGCGCGCAGCAATCGTCCGCGTCAAACGATTTCGATCAGCGAGGGTTGCCGGGTGAGAACCTCACCAATAACGCGCGCCGAAACGTCGCGTCGTCTCAACTCCTGTAAGGCCTTGTCCGCTGATTCTGCTGGAAGCGATATCAATAACCCGCCTGAGGTTTGAGGGTCGAAAAGCAGCGCCCGAAACTCTTCGGAGACACGTGGAGCAAACTTGACGCTTCCTTGTAGGAAGTCGCGGTTATTCTTCAAGCCACCCGAAAAGAACATGCGCCGGGCAGCTTCGATTGCTCCGGGAAGGTATTCGATCCTTTTATGATCAATTCGCAAGGACACTGCGCTGCCACTCGCCATTTCCCGAGCATGGCCAATCAGACCGAATCCGGTCACATCTGTAGCTGCATGTATCGGCGACGCTTCCGTCTCAGATCCATCTATATCGGTAGCGCATCTGCTGCGTGCCGGTTCAAACCGGCCATAGTTTGAGTCGCAGCACTTACCCAGGATTCCTCAGCGTTCCCATGCTTCAACGCTGTTGAGATGACTCCAGAACCGAGCGGCTTCGTCAGTAACAACACGTCTCCGGGTCGAGCGCCGACGTTTCTCCACACCTTCGCAGGATGAATCAAACCCGTGACTGCATAGCCGAGTTTGATTTGGTCATCCGCGATCGAATGCCCGCCCACCAGTGCGCAGCTTGCCTTTGCCATAACAGAGAGACCGCCCTGCAGAATCTGCTCGAGCACCTCAAAATCTCCCGATGCAGGATAGGCCAGTATGCTAAGCGCCGAGATAGGGCGTCCGCCCATGGCATAGACGTCGCTCAACGAATTGGCGGCAGCGATTTGGCCGTACGTGAAGGGGTCGTCGGCAACCGGTGTCAGTAAATCGACGGTCTGCACTAGGGCGGTCTCATCGTTCAGACGATACACGGCGGCATCGTCGTTGGTTTCAAAGCCAACGAGCACATTCGCGTCGGTCGGCCGGGGAAGCCTGCTGAGCACGGAGTCCAAAAGACCTGGACTCAGCTTCGCGGCTCAACCTGCAGCCTTGGCCGATTTTGTCAGGCAGACCTCAGTTTTCATTTCGTTGCTCTCCAGTCAAATTCTATGCCCGTAAGTCAGTGCAAAGCCAGCAAGGGTGAGGCAATAGCTAGCCGCCTTCCTCGGTCGATGACTAGGCCCACTTCGGTCTTTTCCTGCCCTTGCGCCCTTTGCAAGCGGGCAGAAAACTCTGACCGGCATCGTCAGCCATGCCTTCGCGCGAACACCGGAAGAACTCGATACCCTGCTCGCTGGTTATCCTACTTTCTCCTTTCGACGGTCTGCAATGATCATGCCGTCGTGGACTGGCGCCAATCGGCTTTCAAAGGTTTTTGCCGTGCAACTTAAGGCGGCGAAGTAATTGCGCATTTGCAGCCACAATAAGCGTGGAAAGGCTCATCGCAACTGCCCCCACACTCATAGGAAGGTCGAATCCCGAACGAACGAAAAGGCCTGCGGCGACCGGGATCGCGACCAGATTGTATGCGGTCGCCCAAACGAGATTTTGGATCATCTTCCTGTAGGTCGCGCGTGAAAGCTCGATTGCCCTTACAACATCACGGGGATCGTTACGCACCAGTACGATTCCAGCGGATTCAATTGCTACGTCGGTTCCCGCACCTATTGCGATTCCCACGTCGGCAGTCGCCAAAGCTGGTGCGTCGTTCACGCCGTCGCCAACCATTGCGACCTTCTTGCCACCAACCTGAAAGCGCTTTACAGCGGAAGCCTTGTCAGCGGGGAGAACCTCGGCTTCGACCTCATCTACTCCGATACGCTTGGCGACCGAATCGGCAACCGCCTTCGAATCTCCCGTAATCATCGCGACCTGGATACCAAGTTGATGAAGTTCGGTGACAGCTTCACTGGATTCGGATCGAATCTGGTCTTCAACGGCTAACGCTCCGAGCAATTGGCCTTGGGCGATCGCATAGATAACGGTCTTCCCGTCGGAAGCCCATGCGGCTGTCAGTTTTTGCATTTCTCGGGGTACGGTTACCTTGGCGTCGCTGAGCAATCGCGCCCCGCCGATTTCGATATTCTTTCCTTTGACGAGCGCCTTTGCTCCTCGACCGGGCAGAGCTTCAAAATTCGTGGTTGACAGTGGGGCCAGGCCCCGGCGTTTGGCTTCGGCGACGATTGCCTTTGCGAGCGGATGTTCGGAATTGGACTCCCCAGCGGCAGTAAGCGCAATCAAATCATCTTCGGTAACGCCCGGTGCGGCCGCGACTCCCGTCACGACCGGAGAACCGCGTGTTAAGGTTCCGGTCTTGTCAAAAATGACCATGTCCAAATCGCGGCTGCGTTCGAGCGCGAGTCTGTCCTTAACGAGGAGACCGTTTTGGGCTCCGAGTGACGTAGAAATCGCGATTACCAGTGGAATCGCCAGTCCCAAAGCATGCGGGCAAGCGATGATGAGAACCGTTGCCGTTCGAGTCAGTGCGTGTTCTTTGTCACCCGAAATCCACCAGTAGGCGAAAGTAATCCCACCGGATACGACAGCAACGTAAAAGAGGAGCGCGGCTGCCCGATCGGCAAGGGCTTGCGCGCGAGAAGCAGAGGCCTGCGCAGCGGCGACCAGCCGCATGATGCCCGAGAGGGCGGTTTGGTCGCCGACTGCGCTAACACGGACGCGAAGGCTTCCACCACTGGCAACCGTGCCCGCGATTACAGTCGCGCCTGGTTCCTTTGATACCGCTTTCGATTCGCCGGTGATCATCGACTCGTCAACATCGGCGACGCCCTCAGCGACCACGCCGTCCGCCGGAACGCGGGCCCCGGGCCGCACCAGAACGATGTCGCCAGCACGCAGCTCAGAAAGTGGGACCGATTGCGTATCGCCACCCTGTACCCGTTCGGCGACATCCGGGAGCAGGGCAGCAAGTGCGTTGAGCGCGCCGCGCGACTGGAAAATGGCTCGCATTTCGAGCCAGTGACCAAGAATCATGATCGTAATCAGCGATGCGAGTTCCCACCAAACGTCAAGCTCGAATAGGCCGAATGTCCCAGCCAGCGAAGTTCCAAATGCGACGATGATCCCCAAGCTGATAAGAGTCATCATGCCCGGCTTGTGATCGGCAAGCTCGCTCCATGCCCCGCGGATGAAGACGAGGCCGCCATAAAAGAAGATTACTGTCCCGAGGATGGCAGGGATAAACCTGGAGCCGGGGAAGGAAGGCGCTGTGTAACCAAACCAGCGTTGAACGTCGGTTGACCAGAATAGAACCGGAAGTGTGAGGACAAAACTCAGCCAAAATTTGTCGCGAAACATTGCAACGGAGTGCCCGGCGTGACGGTCGTGGCTCGCGTGCATGACTGACATATCGTGGCCCGTGTGTGCGTCGGCCATCTGGTGGTGATCGTGCTGCATCATGTGATTCATTTTGACTCCAATCGTCGAAAGCGGCAGTTCTATTCGGCGCCTGTCTTGATCGTTAGGGTCCCAGCGCGAAGCGCTCGCTCCTTCATCAGCGCAAAGAACACCGGCACAAGAATCAGGACATGAATGGTGGAGGTGATCATGCCGCCCACGAGCGGAGCGGCAATCGGTTTCATCACGTCGGAGCCGATGCCGCTTTCCCACAAGATCGGGATGAGACTCGCGAGCACCACGCAAACGGTCATGAGTTTGGGCCTAAGGCGGTGCACGGCACCCTCGACGATGGCCTCCTCGATGTCTTCATGCTTCAGCGGCTTTCCGCTCGCGAGCCGCCGATTGAGCGCTTCATGTAAGTAGACGACCATGACGACGCCAGTCTCGACCGCAATGCCGAACAGCGCGATATAGCCAACCCACACTGCAACGCTGAAGTTGTAGCCCAGCAGCTTTTGCAGGATGAGACCGCCCGTGAGCGCGTAGAGTGTCGGGAAGATGAGCACCGCCGATTCCGCGACGGAATGGAACACCATGTACAGCAGCACAAAAATAACGAAAAACACGACGGGAAGAATGACCTGCAAGCGCTCCTTGGCCCGCAACTCAAATTCATATTCGCCCGCCCACTTGTAGGTGTAACCCGCCGACAGATGCAGTTTTTGTTTCATCATTTCGTTTGCGTTCTTCACAAAATCGCCGAAGTTCCTGGATTTGAGGTCAATATAGACGTAGCCGGTCAAAGCGCCGTCTTCATCGCGAATCATGGAGGGTCCGCGTGAAAAGGAGATTCGTGCCACCTGCTCGATGGGAATTTGTGCGCCGGCGGGTGTGGCGATCAAGACTCTCCGCAACTCGTCCATGTTGTCGCGAAAGTCCCGGTTGTAGCGAACGTTGACGGGGTACCGTTCGCGTCCTTCGATGTTCTCGGTCACCATTTCGCCACCGATTCCCGAGCTGACCGATTGCTGGACGTCGGCTACTGTCAGACCATAGCGCGATGCTTCTTCGCGATTCACTTCAATGTTGACGTAGAAACCTTGTGAGACGCGTTCCGAGAAAACAGAGCGAACCTCGGGGAGATTTGAAAGTACCTGCTGGATCTGCGCACCCGTCTGCTGGATGCCTTCGAGCGTTGGCCCTTGGATTTTCATTCCTAGCGGAGTCTTGATTCCAGTCAGTTCCATGTCCAGACGGTTTTCGACGGGCATAGTCCAGGTGTTCGAGAGACCCGGAAACTGCAACTTAGCATCCATCTCCTGAACGAGCTTGTCGTAGGTCATCCCAGGGCGCCATTTCTCGCGCGGCTTGAGCATGACCGTGGTGTCGTACATATCGAGCGGCGCGTTGTCCGTGGCGCTGTCGGACCGTCCGATAGTTCCGAACACCGTTTCGACCTCCGGAAACGTGCGGATAATGCGGTCCTGTTCCTGCAACAGTTGCGACGCCTGGCCAATGGAAATTCCCGGCAATGCCGTCGGCATGTACAACGCCGAACCTTCAAAGAGCGGCGGCATGAACTGGCTACCAATTTTCAGCGCGAGAGGTAGCGTCACGAGTAGGAACACCAGGTTGAGGAGCAACGTGGTCTTGCGATAACGCAGGCACAGCCGCAGCACCGGCAGATAGATGGCCTGCGTGACGCGGGAGATTGGGTTTTTCGATTCCGGCCGCAGTTTTCCTCGAATGAAGAGGATCATCAATACCGGAACAAGACTGATGGCCAGCACAGAAGAAAAGCCTACTGCCAGCGTTTTCGTCCAGGCGAGCGGACGAAACATCCGGCCTTCCTGCGCTTCGAGCAAGAAAACAGGCAGGAAGGACACAACGATGATCAGCAAAGAAAAGAAGATGGCAGGCCCAACTTGTTTCGCGGAATCGAGGAGAATCTTCCGCCGCTGCGGTTCGGAAACAGGCGTTTCAGATTGATGTTCGGAGAGTTGGCGATAGCCGTTTTCGACCATCACGATGGCCGCGTCGACGAGGACGCCGATGGCAAGGGCGAGGCCGCCGAGGGACATGATGTTCGAGCTGACGTGAAGGTAGTACATGGGGATGAAAGCGGCAACTACGGCAATCGGCAAGGTGAGGATGGGAATGAGCGCAGACCGAAAATGAAACAGGAAGATGATGATGACCACGCTGACGATGATCGCTTCTTCCAGAAGGTCACGTTGGAGCGTTTCGATGGACGCGTGAATCAGTCCGGAACGGTCATAACCTGGCAGAACTTCGACGCCGGGAGGCAAGGATGATTTGGTTTCAACGAGTTTTTTCTTAACGCCGTTGATGACATTCAGGGCATTCATGCCGTCGCGCATCACGACGATGCCCGCGACAGTTTCTCCTTCGCCCTGCCACTCAGCGACACCTTCCCGAATATCCGGACCAAACGAGACCGTGCCGAGGTCGCGAATTCTCACGGGAGTTCCGTTTTTCGTGGCGACGGGAACCGTTTCGAGATCGCCGAGTGAGCGCAAGTAGCCAAGGCCGCGAATCATGTATTCCGCTCCGCCCATTTCGAGAACGCGTCCGCCGACTTCATTCGTGCTGGCTCGGACTTTTTCGATGACCGTCGAAAGAGAAATGCCGTAGGCGCGGAGTTTGTTGGGGTCGACGTTCACCTGGTACTGCTTGACGAATCCGCCGATGGTCGCGACTTCAGCGACTCCCGGAACGGTTTCGAGCTGATAACGGAGGTACCAATCCTGGATGCTGCGCAATTCGGCGAGGCTGTGCTGATGCGTGCGGTCAACGAGGACGTATTCGTATACCCAGCCTGCACCGGTCGCGTCCGGTCCGATGACCGGATGGACGTTCGCAGGCAGTCCACCCTGGATCTGCTGCATGTACTCAAGCACGCGCGAACGCGCCCAGTAGAGATCGGTTCCGTCTTCAAACACAACGAAGACATAGGAATCGCCAAGCATCGTTTGGGCGCGCACGGCCTTGACGTGCGGCGCCGCGAGAAGTTTTGTGACTATGGGATAGGTCACCTGGTCTTCGATTAGGCTGGGGGGCTGGCCCGCCCATTGCGTGTGGATGATGACTTGTACGTCGGAGATATCCGGCAGGGCATCGAGCGGGATGCGTCGCAGCGACCAGATTCCCGCGAGCACGAGAAGCAGTGTTCCCGTGAAAACCAGGAAGCGATTCTTGGCACACCAATCAATCCAGCGGCCGATCACGTTACATGCCTCCCGTGACATTTACGCTCAATTGCTTGCTCGCGACGGTTTGTCCGTTCTTCTTCGCGACAATCGTCACCTGCCAGGTCCCGCCGCTATCGAGCTGCCCGGAGCCTTCGTAGATTCCGTTCCCTTTGTCGGCGAGAGAGACCGGAGTCCGCATCGCGGCCATGCCCATTGCGGCCATTGCAGGCATGAAGAAGGTCACGGAAACTTCCGCGCCCGAAATTGGAGCCCCGCCCGCTTCGGCAAGCTTGACCCGAATTGTGTTGCTACCTCTACGAGGAGGAGTGGGCTCCGTCGTGAGTTCGACGTTCGCCTGCGGCGCATTCATCGCTCCTGCCGTTCCCGCCCCCGGCGGTGGAGGTGTGAACGAGCCGAGTGCCGCCTGCAATTGGCTTTCGGAGTCAATGAGGAAGTTTGCAGAAGTGACGATTTCCTCGCCTTCTTTCAATCCCTTCAACACGACAAAATCATCCCCGGCCCGGGCGCCCAGCTCCACTTCGCGCGGTTCAAGATACCCGTCCCCCCGATTCACAAAGACGACTTGGCGGGTCCCGGACTGCAGGACGCCGGTCGCTGGAATTACAAGCTGAGTCCCTCCACCCAGCTTGAGCGCAACATTTACGAACATGCCCGGTGTGAGTTTTAGACCGGGATTCGAGAAGGTCAGGCGTGCACGCACCGTGCGCGTCATCGTGTCAACTTGCGGATAGATGAAATTCACACGGCCTTCAAAGGTTCGGCCTGGATACGCGTCCACAGAAAGTGTCGCGCGATCACCGACCTTGATTCTTCCAAGATCGTTCTGAAACACTTCGGCGAAAACCCAGACTGTGGAAAGGTCGGCGACGGTGTAGAGCCGAGTGTCTGGCTGGACCGTCAGGTTCGGGAGCGCATTGCGTTCCGTGATATAGCCGGAGACGGGCGATTCGACGGTCAACTCCTGTTGGACCTGGCCAGTGGATTCGAGCCTCGTGATCTCCTGTTGCGGCACCCCCCACTGTTTCAGGCGCTCCGTAGCGGCTTCCAGAAGGGAAGCTGCGCCTTCGGTAACTCCAGGCACCGTGCTGGCCGCGACACGTTGTTGGTTCTCTTTCGCGACGAGATATTCGCGCTCGGTTGCCGCGAGGTCCGGACTGTAGATGGTGAACAACGGTTGTCCCTTTCGGAGATATTGATAGGTGGCGTCCGCAAAGACTTTTTGTACATACCCCGCGTACCGTACTTGCACATAGGCGAGCCGCGTTTCGTCGACCGCAACATTTCCGGTAACGCGGATTTCATCGTTTACAGCTTTGCGCTGGACGCGGTCGGTGCGAACGCCGATGCTCTGCATGCGTTCGGGCGAGAGCTGAACCGGCACCAGGGCTGCCTCGTGCGGAGCCATTTCGGTGCTGTCCCCGCCGCTCGGAGAGCTTGCGAGCGTCTCGTTCGAAGCTGGCTCCATCGCCATTTGTGACGTTGGGTGGTGTGCCGAACGCCACCACAACCCGGCGAGGATTCCGATAAGGGCAGCATTGCCTACTAGTGTAAAAACAAAGGCGTTTCGATAATTTCTCATGATTCTTTTCCTCTCTAGCGCAACGACAATCCGGTGATCTGTTCGAGCCGCGCAATAGCGGTTTCGTATTCCGCGAGGTTCTGCCAGTACTCTTCGTCGAGATGCAGGACATCCAAAAACGAAGTCAGCACCGCCTGAAAATCCTGTTTGTTCGATTGGTAGGCTGCGAGACCTGCTTGAAACGCGGCCCGCGCCTGTGGAGAAAGCCCTTCTCGGTGAATCTTGAGGAGTTCCGTGGTCTGTTGCGCGACGACGTATTGCACACGCAGCTCAGATGCCAGTTGGTGCGACTGGGCCTCGAATTCGCTGCGCGCGCGAAGCTCTTCGGATTGCGCTTGGGCCAGCTCCGGCTTCTGCTTGCGGCCGCGGTAGATGGGCACGCGCACGCCAAACGACAGCATGTAGTACGCGCGGAATTGCGTCGGGTCGGTCCGCTGCCACATGTACTGCACGTTGAAATCGGGATAGAAATCTTTGCGAGCGAGGTCTACCTGAAGCGATTGCTTTTCGATCATCTTCTGCGCGCCGGCCAGTTCCGGATTCTGTGCTTTGGCTGCGGTGAGCAGTTCGTCGTAGGTCTGAAGAAGAGGCGTCTCGCCCAGATCGGCGGGTTCGATGTCCAGTGAATCCTGGGGCCGGTTAAGGAACTGCTTCAACTGGGGTTCTAGCTTGCCGACCTCCAAATGGTGCATCGCAATTTCGCGAACAAGCTTCGTCTTCTGCAATTGCGCCCGGAGAATGTCCTGCTGCGTTCCCATCCCGGATCGGTAGCGAGCGTCAGCAGCTTGCTCGACCTGCTTGAGCAATTCGCCGTCGCTTTCGAGAATCGCAAGTGTTTTCGATAGGTACGCCAATTGGAAATACAAGCCTTTGACTTCGGCCAGGACGGCTCGCCGCACGGATTCGACCTGTTGCTGCGAGACGTCCGCTTCCCGTTTCGCGATCTCTCCCTTCAAGCGCAACTTTCCCGGATAGGGAATGTCTTGTGTGACGCCGAGACCAATGTAGGCAAAGTCGCTGTTGGTGTAGCCAGCGAACGGTCGCGGGCTGCCGACGCTCAAGTGCTGCAAAGTGAATTGCGGATCGGGCAGCGTCGAGACCTGCGTGGGAACTTGCTTGGCCGCTTGCCAGCCCTGCCGGGCCGCTTCGATCTGCGGATTGTTCTTTTCCGCCTCCGCAAGCAACTCGGCGAGTGGAGTGACCGCCCCCGTATGCGGCGGTGTGGACTCCTGCGCAAAAGCGAGCCCCGCGAAAATAGCCGAAAGCAGAACCACAGAAATGCTTCGACTGAAAGCTACGCAAGACAAACGCGCAGCGAAATTCCTTGTCGTGATCGGAAACATCGTTTTCTCCTGAACATGGGGAACGGGGCCGCGGATCGTTGGCGAGCCACTCAACAGGGGCTCGACCAAAAACATATCGGCGGGTCAAAGGGACCGTGGAGACAGACAAAGAGACAGGCCGGTGCGCCGCCGCACCGTTGAGAAGCGGATCAGATCAGGAGGGAAGCGTGAAGTGTGTAAAGTTCGGGAGGTGAATGCTGCGGAGCCTCGAAATCCAAGCGAGAAATTTCGGAGTGGAGTGTCGCCTCAGGCGATGCCAGAACATCTGCGACGACCATCATCGGTGGATGCAGAGTAACGTGGGCGGCCGGCAGCACACTCGGTGACTGGGCCGAAACCATTCCCTTGCAGCAATCGTGACTCTGGTTCGACGGGTCGCAGGGCATGGAGCCACAGCACTGCATACTCTGCTCGTCTTGAGTTATCGCGGACAGACAGTCCCCAAATTGGAGACCTAACACGGCAGCGATCGCCACGACGATGAACAGCCTTTTCCTCATAACCTTCGATCGACTCTACGTAGGTTGGACGCGCGGGCCAACGGAAGGATACAAAAAACTTCGCGCGGTAAGAGCCCTGATTCTGCGTCTCGGCCGTGACAGTGTGGGATTCTAACCAATGACGGGGCAGCGTTCTAACCAACTGAACTACGTCCCCAACCGTGTAATCAACAACTTAGCGTAACACCTTGCAAATAAGGGCTTTGCAAGATTCGCATACAGCGCACCGTTCGCCTGGCTTGCCTACAATAGCAGTCCTTCCTGGAAGAACTGCCCATAAACTGCCAGTAAAAGTAGGTGCGCTCATGCGGGATTTATCCTAACACAGATGCCTGCAACAGTCGAAGCCGAGTCCGATGAATCTTGTTTGGATTGCGAACTTCCCAATCTTCGGAGGTGGGTTCGATTCCCATCGCCCGCTCCAGACACTTTGTTTCCCTCTAGTAACTTAGCGATTGGTCGCGGCGGCAAAAGGCGGCATTAAAGAGCAAAACGAGCTTTGAGGGTGGCACCGCTAGCTCGCGCGAAAAGCCCGAAACACAAGTCCGCACTTCGGTGAATTCTGGCCGCTGCTGTGACAGGGTAGCGTGGTTAGGTTTTACAACAACTTATAAGACCGCGGGGACTGCCAAACTACGCGGAAGTCATATCAGACGTAGGTTTTGTGGGTTGGGTTGTGGGTTAGAAAAAGTCCACAAACTCCGAAACAACCCCACCGTTGTCGCAGAAACAGCTACAAAGCCCGCATCCGCAATAGACCGGTGGCTGTGGTTTAACTCTGAAACGGGCCAACAAGATGGCGTCGGGTTGAGGTTAAAGTCCTGGTCAACAAGGGCGTTGCCGGTAGCTAAGGACACCCTTGCAGCCGTGGGCGGGTTCCCGTACTCATGCGCTACTTTCTCAAGTTACTCGGTCGTGCGCGAAAGGCGTCTGGGTACCGTTCACTCTTACCGACGTAGCCCAACTGGCGATCGCAACGTTATTCGAACTCCCTCTTCTCAAGGGAGGCGGGTAGCCACTACCCCTTGGGTTTCTTCGGATACAAAAATGCAATTTGGAATTTCAACTGCCAAGTGGGCGATGGGAAATTATCCGGACGCTTGGCATTCCCGTAGACCTGGACGCTGAGGTTCACAGGCTGAAAACCTAAGCGCATGATTCTCCCAATGCCGCCGCCGATTGGAACCAGCCAGACGTTACCCCTAGGCGCATTCCAGTTGGCTGTCATAATTGGCGCGGACGTCAGGTAATAACCTTTTTTAAGATTGTAGTTGATGAAGTACTGCAATGTCATGAAATTCACGTCTGGCCGGCCCGACGGACCTGCAACCGAAAACAAGTTGCTTACCAGCGCACCCAACGTCCACTTCCCCGGCTGAACCAGAACGACCACTGTCGGTCCAATGCTGAACTTCCCTGTTCCAAGGACGTTGTCCGAAGCTGTCGGCAGAAGGAATGCCGGTCCCGCGCCCCAGATCAGTTTGCCTGGGGCTGCCGGAGACAGAAAGAAGGAAGGGTTGATGTCGTTGAGACCAAAAGTGCCCCGCTGTGGTTCTGCGACGTTCGGCTGATAGACAAGTCCTCCGATGGTACGGGTGATGAGGTTCCAGTTCTCGCCTAGTTGGATGGGGATGACCGGTTGAAATTGGATAATCGTGTTGCGATCCCGGCCGAACGGTCCGATATGGAAATCGGTGACGTTCTGTAACGGGACGCTGATCAAGCTGGCAACGGGATTTTGGGTGGCCTTGGCCAGATCCCCGGCAGAAGCTTTTACGTCCGGCTTTTGTGCTTCCTGCTTTGCCTGCTCGGGCGTCTCCTGATCCAGTTCCTCTTTAAAGTTCGGATTAGGCTCCTGGGCAATAGCCGCGACTGGTATCGAAAACAGGAATACAAAAAGAAGAGCAAGCTTCGAGAGTTTCAGCATTGATGCCTATCCTTTCGACCCGCTTCCTGCCGATACGTCGCGAAACGCCCGTCTGGACGCTCACGAGGTCATGGTTATAGGCGATGCGTTACCGAGCCCGCCGAGCCGCTGCACCTGTTCTACGGCACCGTCGAGAGGTTGCTGGATAGAGCTAACTAAGCATGCATTCGGCGGCAATTGCGCCGCGACGCAGCGTCATGGCGGCAGAACGGTACTTTGTTAGGTGCCGGCGATGCCCTTGTTCTGCAGGACCCTGACTACAACCCGACGATTCTGGGCCTGCCCCTCTGCCGTTTGATCGTTACCTACTTGCCGGCTCTCACCCATTGCGCCGGGCGCCAGCATTCTGGTTAGAGCGATGTGGCCCTGCTGCTGGAGAAACTCCGTCACATTGCCGGCGCGATCTTCACTCAACTGCTGGTTCAGTGCGACGCTGCCCACTGAGGAAGCATAACCTTTCACTTGGATCATGTAGCCGTTGACCCCCTTGGCCTTCTCAGCCAATTGCAGCAGTTGTGGTTTGTACTGCGGATCGAGGGCGACTTTGCCGTTGCTGAAATAGACGGTTACTTCGTCGAGGATGTTGTAATCATCCAGTTGGCCGAAGCGCTTGTTTGCTTCCTCAATAGCAGCTTTGTTGGCGGCGGTCTCGGCTTGCGCCTGTGCCATTTCCTGCTGCTGCTGCTGCAAGGCCTGCTGTTGCTGCTGAAGTGCCACTTTCTGTTGCTCTAGCTCCTGCTGAGTCTGCTGGATCTGTGACTTGGCCGGTTGCACGCCGGCTTGAATAGCCTCCGCTTGTTCCAGGTCATTGCCCTTGAAGGTCACTTTGGTCGCTACAAGTCGATTCTGAGTGTCGAACGTGCCCTCCACTTTGACCTTCAGGCCTGGTGTGAGCGCGGCCATCGACATTTCCTTCCTGCGCGCCTTGAATACTCCCTGGACTTGCGCCACCTGCGTGTCGTCAGTGAGCTCGACAACGAGCTTCGGTGAATCCGAAGTCTGCAAAGTCATGGTATCTCCGCTTCGTCCATTTATCAGCCCCTCAACCTTGACAGTCTGGGCGGTGGCCGCGCCGCTCAGCAAAAGGAGCGTTGCCAGTGACGAGCCTACAATCAATGCAATCTCTACGAATCTGCTTCTGTTCATAAATTCCCTCCGCGAATCCGAGTTCCTTTGTGATCTCGAAACGCCGTTCCTGTGTAAACGGGCCACCGTCCTCAATGGTATTTCTCACGCTGGTCGAAACAGGTGCCGATGCCTGGCACAACTGGAATCGGCGACTTGCTGCAAGGCACACACCATTTTTAGTGTCTCGAAAGCAAGTAGGCCACTGTCACTATTTACAGTAGGACGCGATTCAAATTTGGTGCGGGCTCGTCAACTTCAACAACTAAGGAAAGATCTGTCAAAACTGACAGTAGTCTCGCTTATTTATCGCGTTAGCTTCAAGTTTGGATGGCCCGCTCGTTGAGGCTGACCCGCCCGGAATCAGAAACAGTTTCGCGTGGACACCCACACTCAAAAAACGTTGCCGCACGGTTCCTCAGACTCCCGTCAGGGCACCATTAGCCGATCAGACGCTCAGGAGGAAACGAACACACATTGGTCTGAGTCGCAGAAATCCTAAAATTATGCCGCTCCCTTCGAGTCTTGAAGAAACGCCTGACTTTTCGCTGATACTGGGAGGTCCGGTGTATCGAATGCTCGAGCGAGTACATCTGGCGGGGCCGACTCTCGAACTCCAAAAACGTCGCGTTCTACTGGTTATTGCCATTACCTGGCTGCCCCTATTGTTTCTCTCTGCGATTACTGGCCACCTGCTTGGTGGCCCAGGCCTACCGTTCCTTCGTGATATCGAGACGCATGTTCGGTTTTTGATTGCGCTTCCGGTACTTGTGATTGCTGAACTCGTCGTACATGAGCGAATACCGCCAGCGTTGAAGCTCTTCGTGGAACGAGGAGTCGTTACCGCCGAAGATACTCCCAAATTTCACGCTGCCATCAGAGCTGCGACGAGAGTGCGCAATTCCGTACCGTTGGAACTCGCCGTACTTGTTTTTGCCTATACAGCCGGTCACTGGATGTGGGCTCACAAACTGGCCCTGGGAACAGCGACCTGGTACGCCGTGCCCGACGGTAACAACCTGCATCTAACCTTGCCCGGTTACTGGAACGCATTTGTCAGCATTCCAATCGGTCAATTCATCCTGTTCCGCTGGTACGTGGCGCTTGCCATCTGGGTCTGGCTACTGTGTCGCGTGTCCCGATTGAATCTGCAATTGTCCCCACTGCACCCGGACCGCGCAGGCGGAATCGGCTTTCTCGGAGGGAGCAGCTATGCCTTTGCCCCGATCGTGTTC